>Ga0115550_1000533_pt1 | contig 31934 bp, 22 predicted proteins | sample COGITO_mtgs_1005_FD_87177 | JGI IMG/M metagenome (GOLD analysis project Ga0115550, IMG submission 87177) | Pelagic marine microbial communities from North Sea - COGITO_mtgs_100511 | ecosystem: Environmental > Aquatic > Marine > Epipelagic | place: Germany:Helgoland, sampling site Kabeltonne...
GCGGGAAGCAGAGAATGGAGCCCAAGGAAAGCAGGGCCACCTGCGCCAATACCCCCACCGTCGGCCAGGGGGAGAGCAGCGGCAGGGCCAGATAGCTCAGCCCCATCAGTCCGATACCCAGCCCCATGGCCAGGGGCACCCCCAGGTGGCGCTCCACTAAGCGAGATGCCGGCAGCTGGAGCAGGACGCCGATCACCGCCGAGAGGGTGAAGACGCCGCCGAGCAGATAGGTGGCGTCCGGCAGGCTCTGGATATGGGCGGGCAGGGCGAGATAGAGCTGATGGAACAGGATCTGATAGCTGCCCGCCAGCAGAGTGAACCGCATAAAGGGGCGCTGGCACAGTATGGTGCCCCATTGGCGAAAAATGGCGCCGCGTGGGGTCTGGTTGGCCACCGGGCGCTTGGGCAGCACCCGATACTGCAACACCCCCAGCAGGGCGAACAGGCTCGCCGCCAAGAGCCCGGTCAGGGCATAGCTCTGCTGGGTCAAGGTCAGGCCGACCAGGGGGCCGAGCAGCATGCCCGCCTGGCTGGCGAGATTGTGCAGGGCGAAGGCGCGCTGGCGCTGGCTCGGGGTGCTGCATTCGCTGGCCAGATAGGCCTGGGCGCAAGGGGTGAAGAGGGCCCCGGCAAAGCCGGTGAGGGCGGCCGCCAGCAGCAGTATGGGCAGGGACTCGGCCCAGCCCAGCAGCACGAAGCCTAATGATCGCACCAGGCAACCCCAGACGATGGCAGTGTGATAGCCGATGCGATCCCCCAGAGTGCCTCCCAGCAGAAACAGACCCTGCTGGCTGAATACCCGCATCCCCATGACCAGACCACAGGCCCAGCCAGCGAGGCCAAGCCCGCTGCCCATGTGCTGGGCGAGGAAGGGCATCATCATGTAGAAGCCGAGATTGAACGCCAGTCCATTGATGATGAGCAGGCGGGCGGCCGGGCTCATGCCCTGCCAGCCCCGCCAGTAGGAGGCGCGGCTCATCTTGTGTGCACCCGGGCGCCGGTTACGTGCAGTTGCAAGCGCGCCGCAGGCGCTGTCATGGGAAGTCTCGTCATCATGATCTGCGCAGGGTACGAAGAAAGGGGATGCCGCTCTGATCGTGGCTTATCTGCACCGGCACCTGATAGAGCCGCTCAATCAAGGCCGCATCAAGCACCCGGGCCGGTGGGCCGAAGGCTTGCAAGTCGCCATCTGCCAGCACGATCAGCTGATCGGCAAACTGGGCCGCCAGGTTGAGATCGTGCAGCACCACCAGGGTGATCCACTGCTGCTCCCGGGTCTGCTGGCACAGGTGCTCCATCAGTTGCATCTGGTGGTGAAGGTCGAGGGCGCTGACCGGCTCGTCCAGCATCATGATGCGGGGATCCCGCAGCAGTACCTGGGCAAACAGCACCATCTGCCGCTGGCCGCCGCTTAAGGAGTAAAGGGGGCGATCCGCCAGATGGGCGATGCCAAGGGCCTGCAGGGCGCGGCCGGCCGCCAGTATGTCTTCGTCCGCCAGGCGCATGGAGAGGCTGTCGAGGCGCCCCAGTACCACCACCTCGATGACGCTCAGGTCCAGCTCCAGCTGGATGTTCTGGGGCATGTAACCAAATTGCTGGCGCCATTTGGCCTGGGGCATCTGGCGGGAGGATTGTCCGGCCAGGCGTATCTCGCCGGCGGCCGGGGTCAGTTCCCCAAAGAGAGCGCGCATCAGGGAAGTCTTGCCGGTCCCGTTCGGACCGATGATCACATGGACCTGCCCCGGGTGCAGAGTCAGGCTCAGATCCCGTAGCAGGGCTTGCTGCCCAAGGGAGAGGGAGAGTCGGGATATTTCAAGCACGTTTACGCCCCCTGCCGAGGATCAGCCAGATGAAGAAGGGCACGCCAATCAGGGCGGTGACGATGCCGATGGGAAAGAGGGAGCCGGGTACGATGGATTTGGAGAGCACCGAGGCTGCCGACAGCATGCAGGCGCCGCACAGGGCCGACAACGGGATCAGGAAGCGCTGATCTTCCCCCACCAGCATGCGGGCTATGTGGGGGGCCACCAGTCCGACGAAGCCGATGACGCCGACGAAGCTGGTGGCGGTGGCGGTGAGCAGGGCGACCAGGATCAGGGTCTTCATGCGCAGCCTGTCCACGTTGACCCCCAGGCTCCGTGCCCTGGCCTCCCCGAGGCGCAGGCTGGTGAGGGCCCAGGCATCCCGGTAGATGAGCAGGGTGCAGATCAGGGTGACGCTGGCCGTGATGATCAGGGCATCCCAGGTGGTGCGCATCAGGCTGCCAAACAGCCAGAACATGATCTGCTGGTTGAGCTCGGGGGAGGAGAGAAACTGCAGCAGGGAGAGCAGGGACTGGAACAGGAACAGCAGGGCTATACCCGCCAGGATCAGGGTCTGGCTGCTGATGTTGCGCATCATGGCGAGGCCAAACAAGAGGCTGGCGGCAAACATGCACAGGATGAAGGCCCCGGCCGGAATGGCAATCAAGGGAGGGAGCCCGAGACCGCCGGTATAGAGCGCCAGTGCCGCGCCAAGCCCGGCCGCGGCCGCGAGCCCTAACGTGTAGGGGCTGGCCAGGGGGTTGTCCAGCAGGGTCTGCATCTGGACGCCGCCAAGCCCGAGCGAGGCGCCGACCACCAGGGCCATCAGGGCGATGGGCAGGCGCATATCAAAGACGATGGTGCGGGTCATGGAGTCCGCCTGGGCGGGAGAGAGCAGGGCATCGACCACCTCGCCAAGGGGCAGCAAGGAAGGGCCGGTGGCGATGTCGAGCACCAGCGTGATGCACAGTACCAGGGCGAGCAGCGCCAGCCAGTGCCAGCGACGGCGCTCTCGTTGCCGCTGACGGGTGAGGGTCTGCTGCAGGGCAGCCAAATCATTCATGGTAACAATCCTGAAGCGGGCGCTCTCAGGGAGCGCCCGCAAGGGTTAAAGAGGGATGACGAAGAGGGACTTCCCCGACTCGGGTCGGGAAAGTCCGGCCCGTCAGGTTCAACCTGCCATTACTTGATACCCAGCATAAAGGTGCCGTGCGGGCGAATGGGCAGATAGGCGTGGTAGAAGCCCTGATAGGTGGCCAGGGGGTCGAGATCCTCGAACAAGTCGGGGTAGAACGCCTTGGCCATGAACTCGATGAGGGCTGCGTCCATGATGCTGCGGGTGGCGCCGTGATAGACGGCATAGAGGCGACCCTGCTGTACGGCAGGCAGATCGCGCCAGCCCGGGCGGGCGGCAAATCCCTGCAGGCGGGCACGCACTGTCTGGGCCGAAATATCCTGACCGACCTGCATGGCTTGCTCGCTGCTCACGCTCTCGTAGCCTGCCATCAGAATGACCTCTGGCTTGCTCGCCAGCAGTTGCTCCGGGTGGATGGGGCCCCAGCGTTCGACAAAGGGGGCCGCGACGTTGTCTCCGCCCGCCAGCAGGGCCATGGCGCCCCACATGTCCTTGCCATAGGTGTAGCTGTACTCGGCCGGTCCTTTGTCCCCGAGCTCGATGTAGACGCGGGGCGGCTGGCGTTTCGCCTGAGCGATGCGCGACCGGATGGTCTCAATCTTGACCTTGTATTCGTCGGCCATCTTGCGGGCGCGGGCCTCCTGACCTGTCACCTTGCCAAGCAGCAGGGTGCTCGCCATGTGGCGGGCCAGGGTCTGGGCGTTGTAGTCCACCACCACCACTGGGATGCCCGCCTGCTCGAGGCGCGGCAGATCCGGGGCCAGGGCCTCGTATTGCCACTGGGCCAGGATCACCAGATCGGGTTTGACCGCCAGGGTCTTCTCGATGGAAAAGCTTTGATCCTGCACGTTGCCAAGGTCGGGCACCTGGGCCAGTTGCGGCAGGCTGGCGACATAGAGGGACCAGATAGCGGGGCGGGACTTGACGAACCAGCCACGGGACATGCCCACCAGGCGATCGGCACCACCTTCTCCGGCCACGGCCAGGTAATCCTCGGGATAGAAACCGAGCACGATGCGGCTGGCGGGCAAGTTAAGGGAGACCTTGCGGCCCATCACATCTTCCACTTCAACGGGGGCGGTTGCTTGTACCATCCAGCTCATGAGCGTGAGCTGACCAAGCAGAAGTAGCTTTGCCATGGGGTGACGAAACATCTTTTATAACCTCGGAGGGGGTGAACACCACAAAAAGAAGTGAGAACTATTGCTATTCACAATTCAAAAAGCAATGAGCTTTTGCATGGTCGGTCCTCTTTTTATGAGGGCTGTGTCCGCCAGGATAAAATACTGTTTCAATAGGCTCTCTTCTTCTCTGGTTAGATCATATTGTCAGCCATTTTCAGCTGGTTCGAACCAGCCCTTTTCCCGTTTTGGCGAGTGTTGATAAGGACGCAGCATGGTGGATCTTCCGTTCTGCAATCAAAGGAGGAGGGCATAGGTGTGGGTCGAGGAGGGGGGGGGTATAAATCTGTTTGTCATTAATAGAGCGATATTTTGCCTCGGCAAGCAGCCTATATATCAGATGCGGTCATGAGCCTCTGCATAGCCGTGTTTTTGTCATGGTTGTTGCTATTTCCTGCCAGATTTCCCTGTTCGCTCCCGGGTGATCCCCGGTGCGCTGGTATGAAAGCCGTGATGGCACCCTGTCTTCAAGCTGCTGTTTTTGCTTCTTATGTCAGCTTGTGTCGCCATGTTCTGCGCCGCAACGAGATATTGACGGCAGCAAATGCCACACCTTGCGCGATGGCAGTCAGATGATCCGATTATCCTTTTTCTCCCATTATTTCCCGTCACCAGTTCGCAACAATTTTCTGTAATTGTTAGCCAGCTCGCGGCGGTGGTGCGGCCAAACGGGCAGAGTAGGCGCGATATTGGCCAGGGGCCTATATCCGTTGTTTTTATACGTGCAATAAGGTGCTGCGACCCGCATAACGCGGGGCGCCAATAACATATCTGCTAATAAGAAAAGGAACATTGGCTATGTCAGGAAGACACTCTCTGGTGGCGCTCGCGGTCGGGCTGGCGCTGTCAGGACAGGTACAGGCACAACTGCTGATCAGCGAATATCTGGAAGGATCCAGTAACAACAAGGCGGTGGAGCTGAGCAATCTGGGCGCGATGCCCGTCGATCTCTCTCAATACCGGCTGGCGCTCTATGCCAACGGCAAACCTCTCACCGATGCCCCCACCAACAGCTTGGCGCTGCAAGGCACCCTGGCCCCGGGCGCCAGCCTGGTGCTGGCCAATCCTTCCGCCAACGCCGAGATCCTGGCCAAGGCCAATCAGACCAGTGGCAACCTGGTGTTCAATGGTGATGACGCCCTGGTGCTCTATCGCGGCAGCGAGATAGTGGACAGCTTCGGGCAAGTGGGACTGGATCCGGGCACGGCCTGGGTCTCCGGCAGCGTCTCGACCCTGGACATGACCCTACGCCGCAAGGCCACTGTCAATCAGGGCCGGACTGATGCCGCTGGCCCCTTCAATCCGGCGCTTGAGTATGTGGCTGCCCCTAAGGATGACGCCAGCGGCCTGGGTTGCAGTGGCGATGGCCCCTGCGATGGTACTTTGCCCCCGGCCTTCGTCTGCCCGGTTGATCAGCTGATACCCGTGCCCGCCATTCAGGGCCCCGGCAGCAGCAGCCCTTTGGTGCCGGCCGGCAAGTTTGAATCCGAGCAGGCTCATGCCACCCGAGGTGTCGTCACCCAGGTGGTGAACGGTCTCTACAAGGGCTTCTTCATCCAGGACCCGCAAGGTGATGGAGACCCTGCCAGCTCGGATGGCCTCTTCGTCTACAGCACCCAGGCCAACAGCGCCATAGTGCCGGGGGCCGAGGTGTGTGTTTCTGGCAAGGTGAAGGAGTACTTCAACCAGACCCAGCTCAATGCAGACCAGCTGGTGGTGACCCAGCCCATGGTGGCCTTGCTGCCGGCGGTGGATCTGGTGCCGGTGGCGGGCGAGACCCTGAACCAGCTGCTGGAGCGCCACGAGGGGATGCAGGTGCGGCTGGTTCCCGAGTCCAGCCTGGTGGTGACCCGCAACTTCAGCTTCGATTACGACGGCAAGCGCAACAACCTGGTGCTCTCTTATGGCGCCCCCCTCATCAAGTCGACCCAGAAGTTTGCCGCCCAAAGCGAGGAGGCGAGCCAGTGGGCCCTGCGCAACCAGCAAAATCAGCTGGTGGTAGAGACGGACGCCAAGACGCCGGATGGGGTGCTGCCCTGGTATCCCGCCTTCAATGCCGAAGATGGCTACCTGCGCATCGGCGATAAACTCAACGGGCTGGAGGGGGCGCTGGGTTACTCCTACAACCTGTTCCGGCTGGTGGCGAGCAACCGCATCGACAGCAGTGACATAGACCACAGCGGCTGGGACAGGGTAGAAACCCCCGAGCTCGCCGAGGCGGGGGATCTGCGGGTCGCCAGCTTCAACGTGCTCAACTTCTTCACCACAGTGGTGGGCGGGGATGCCAACCCCACCGGCAGCAACCGTGGCGCCCTGACAGTGGCGGAGTTCGAGAAGCAGCGTACCAAGATCGTCAGCGCCATCACCCGCCTCAATGCCGATGTGGTGGGGCTGATGGAGATAGAGAACAACGGCTACGGCGACAACTCCGCCATCGCCAATCTGGTCGAGGCCCTCAACGCCGCTCAGCCGGATGAAGCGGATTACTACCGCTGGATAGCCTCGCCCGATGGCCAGCCCATAGGTACCGATGCCATTACGGTGGGACTCATCTACCGGCCCGCCAGCGTGACGCCACAAGGTGCCGCCAGCCTCATAGTACTGCCGCTGCAGCAGGCCGAGGCCTTGGACGCCAGCGGCAAGCCGGTTGCCATCAATCAGGGCATGCGCGAATCCCTGTTGCAGCAATTCAGCTCGCCCAAGGGGGATGCGCCCCTGACGCTGGTGGTCAACCACCTCAAGTCCAAGGGGTCCGCCTGCTTTGAGGATTACCCCGACTACGCCAGTGCCGATCCGCTGGATGGTCAGGGCCACTGCAACGCCCTGCGGGTCTCCGCCGCCAAGGTGCTGGGGGAGAGCCTCAAGGACATGAGCGGGGATCTGCTGATCATCGGCGACCTGAACGCCTATGGCATGGAGGACCCCATCCGGGTGCTGACCAGTTATGATCCGGCCGCGCAGCCGCGCCAGATCATGAGTGCCTCCTTCACCACGCTGGCGGGCCAGCCTTTCGAGGAGAGCGGCAGCGCCCTTGGCAAGGGGTATGGTTTTGTGAACCTCAATACCCGCTTCCATGGCACCGACACCTACTCCTACAGCTATGAAGGTGAGCTTGGCAATCTGGATCACGCCCTGGCCAACCCCAGCCTGGCAGCCAAGGTGATCGGTATCGAGGATTGGCACATCAACTCCGCCGAGAGCAACTTCTTTGAGTACGGCAGCAAGTACACAGGCCAGCTGGCCAAATCGGACGGCCCCTTCAGCGCCTCGGATCACGATCCCGTGCTGGTGGCTATCCAGTATCCGCTGCCGCCTTCCGGGGTGATCAGTCTGGACAGCGCAGCCGCCAGCGTGGAGGAGGGCAGCGCCCTGAGCCTCACCGTCAGTCGCCGCGATGGCAGCCATGGCGAGGCCAGCGTGCACTACCGCATCGTCTTTGGCAGCGCCGATGCCAATGATGTGGCGCCACTGACCGGCACCCTGAATTGGGCAGCCGGCCAGAGTGACAGCCAGACCATCAGCATCCCGGTGAAGAGCGACACCCTGCGCGAGGGGGATGAGACCTTCACTCTGGAACTGTTCGATGCGAGCGGCGCTGCGCTGGGTGAGCAGCGCCAGACTCTGGTGACCATCAAGGACAAGCTGGCGCCGTCCACCATTGCGCTGGCTCGCGCCAGCATGACGGTGATCGAGGGGCAGTGGTTTGCCGAGATCCCAGTGGTGCGCAGCGGCGATTTGAGCAAGCCGGCCCGTGCCCAGTTGGGCCTTGAGGGGATCACGGCGCGCTGGGGGCTGGATTTCCTGCCCTGGTTCAGCCAGTCGGTGAGCTGGGCCGCTGGTGAGGGGGGCAGCAAGTCCATCAAGGTGCTGATCCTGGATGACTGGTTTGTCGAGTCCACAGAGCAGTTCAAGGTGAGTCTGCGGCAGGTGCAGGGGGGCAAACCGGGCGCAGTGCAGGAGACCCTGGTCGATATCAAGGACAACGACAAGTCCTGGTGGCCGTTTGGTCGCCGTTGATTGAAAAAGGATGAGCAAGGGGCCTGCGGGCCCCTTTTTGCTGAGCATGATGGGGTTGGACAGGGTGGTTAGCCAGGCCAGATGAGGCGGCTGGCGCGCAACAAAAAGGCCCATCGCTATGATGGGCCTTCGTTTGGCGCAGGAGCCTGACGGGTAAGGATCAGCCTTGAGTGCTGTCGATCACCAGCTTGCCATCCTTGACCGGTATGGTGGCGCCGGGGGCCTTCTCCATGCGGATGACCCCCTCTTGTCCGGCGAGGCGGTAGGTGACGTCGTAGCCAAGAGTACGGGTACTGCTATCCTGCACCATCTTGCAGCGCTGCTGCGTGGTGGTGTAGGTATCACCCGCCTGCATATTGCCCTGCACCTGATTGCCTGCGTAACCACCGGCCACGGCCCCCGCGGCTGTGGCTACCTTCTTGCCACTGCCACCGCCAAACTGGTTGCCAAGCACGCCTCCGAGCGCGGCGCCAACCACTGTACCCAGGATCTTGTTCTCATCCTGCACGGGTTTGCGGTGGGTCACAGTGACGTTGTGGCACTCCTGACGGGGTGTCTTGATGGTCTCGGTCACCGGCTTGCTGGCCAGTACCTCGGCAAACTGGGGCTTGGATGAAAACAGGGATCCGCTGGCTGCGGCCGACAATGCCAGCGCAGAGGCCACACCGATCCCGACACCTGCCAACATGGATTTGTTCATTTTGCGTTCTCCTGAAATGCATCACCTGATGCGGCTGTTGCTTGCCGCGATCTTGGCACAACCCCGGGGATGAACAAGGCGGCTAGCGTGCAGGCACGACAAGCCCTGACTGCACCGAAAAGCCCTTCGTCAAAAAGGTGTCGGGCTTTGGCGACAAAGGCCGTGGAGGTCTGGCTGGGACGTGGGCATGTTGCTCGGGATCGGGTGGATACGTCGCATTTTGAGATTCATATGGGCTCTTTTTATCCATTTTGCGTCAAACCACTGCCGCGCCTGTCCCCTGACGCGGGCTTGAGCGGCTTGTCCGCGTGCACCGACTTGTGCAGCAACTGCTTGATAAATTGCTGTGATAAAGCGCTCCCATTGCCGATAAGAGATCACGGCAAGCATTATGCTTGGTCTTTTGGCAAGAGAGTGAAAGGACGGTGATGAAGTGACGCCGTCGTCATCGCGTAGCGAATGAAAGAGACAATCGGCAAGGGGGATTTATGTCGATGTTGCCAAGATGGATACAGCCGGCCGTACAGGCCCGGATTATCACCCAGAAGCAGGCTCAATTGCTGCTGGCATCCCTTTATCAACCTCTCTCCGAAGTAGCGCAGGAGCTGCCCGCCGACATAGTCGACATCAGCCTCAAGCTCTACTGTTTTCGCCAACAGGGCAGGGTGCGCCATTGATGCACGAGTGAGAGGGCGTTTCTCCGAGCCGCTGGAGCCTGGCCGCATAGAGAGCGCCCCGCCACTGTGGGCCGGCGCTCTCTGGTGAGGTCCGCCTCAGATCAACATCACCTGCACCACCAGCATCAGGGCGCCAAAGCCCAGCACGAAGCCCACCATGGGCAGCACGAACTTGACCCACTGGTTGAACTGGATGCCGAGCATCTGCAAGGTGACCAGCACCAGCCCGGTTGGGGCCAGGAACAGCATGGCGTATTGCCCCCAGTTGTAGGCCGACACCACGATATAGCGGGGGATCATCACTGTATCCGCCAGCGGCGCCATGATGGGCATGGAGAGCACGGCCAGACCTGAGGAAGAGGGCACCACCAGCCCCAGCAGGGTGAACACCAGCATCTGGGCCACCGCAAACACGGCGCCGTGCATGCCGGAGACCAGATCGGAGGCGTAAGCCAGTATGGTGTCCGAGATCATCCCCTGATCCAGCACCAGATTGACTCCGCGCGCCAGCCCGATAATCAGCGACACCGCCACCAGTTCGGAGGCGCCCTGAGTGAAGGTCTCGACCGCCTCTTTTTCCTTCAGTCCCGAGATAAACATGATGATGATGGCGACGGCGAGGAAGGATGCCGCCATCTGCGGGAACCACCAGCCGGCCATGGAGACGCCCCACACCATCAGGGGGAAGGCGAGGATGAACAGGGTCAGGATGATCTTGCGGCGCAGGGTGAAGGGGACGCCTTCATCCAGAGCGCCCTCTTTGAGGAAACGGGCCCGGAAGCTGTCTCTATCCTCATAGGTGTAGGAGAAGGCCGGGTTGGCCTTGATCTTCTTGCAGTACCAGTGGAGATAGCCAATGACCACCAGGGTGCCCACCAGACAGCCGACGGCACGAAAGATCAGCCCCTCTGTGAAGGGGATGCCGGCGGCGTTGGAGGCGATCACCACAGAGAAGGGGTTGATGGTGGAGAAAGTGGTGCCCATGGAGGCGGCGAGGAAGATGGCCCCCACGCAGACGATGGCGTCATAGCCAAGCGCCAGAAAGATGGGCACCAGTATGGGGTAGAAGGCGACCGCCTCTTCTTCCAGCCCGCAAGTGGTGCCCCCCAGCGCCATGACGACGCAAACCAGTGCCACGAACATGAATTCGTTGCCACGGGTCTTGCGCGACAGCGCCACCAGCCCGGCGCTGAAGGCGCCGGTCTTGTTGATGACGCCGATGAGCCCGCCGAGCACCAGGATGAAGACGATGATGTCAGCCCCCTCTATGGTGCCCTTGACCATGCTGACCGCCACGTCGGCGAGACCCTTGGGGGCCTGCGCCAGCCGCTCATAGGTGCCGGGAATGGCGATGGGCTTGCGGATGGTGCCGCTGGTGAATTGTTCCACCCCGATATTGATATTGAGTTTTTCAAGTTCGGTCTGGGTGGCGGGCACCCGGCTTATTTCCCCCTGCGGGCTATTGACCATCAGAGTGTTATTGGCCGGGTTATAGGAGAGCTTGGAATAGGCCCCTGCTGGAATGATCCAGGTCAGGGTAATGGCCAGCAACATAATAAGAAACAAAATGGTAAAGGCAGTGGGAAATTGTCTGCGTGGCTGGGTATTCGGCTCGGCACACATAAATGCTCCTCGATAAAGCAGGTTCGGGCTCGGCGGAATATCGGGTCGACAGGGTTCCTTCGTCATGAGGCATGAGTACGCAGATCTACTGGCAATGGCGCACTCGTTGGCGAGAAGTCTGGCCTGATATTGGGCATGCGGTAGATTGTTTCACCATGTAACCATAACCTGCTGGTGTCGGGATGAATACGAAGCACGGCTCGCTTTATGGGCTGGCTCACAGAATATATTGGCTGATGAATTTGTCGTTAATTTCAATGCCATGCCCATACGGAGTTATTATATTCAATAATTATCTCGATTCATTTGGTGGATATAATTGGCAACAATGCCATGGGCTGCAAATAAATATGTAAATAATGCATGCCAGCCCATGCCGGTTTGATAATGGATAGATATTATTCAAGGCTGGCAATGCCCGGCATCACGACAGGCCTGACAGGGTGAAAACTCAGGCAGCGCCATCGCCTAAGACGTTTTGCTAATATCTGCCGCCATGGCCCTGCTGCTAGGCTGTCAGCCCCATAAGAGATCTGTGCAGTGCATGATGCCGGCGAGATCTCCCGCCCAATTCGATCCAGCCGCTTTGTGCCACCTGCGAGGAAGGAACCCGATGACAGAGCAGAACATCTACGAGGCCGGCCTTGATAAAAGTCCCGCCAATTTCGAGGCGCTGACCCCCATCAGCTTCCTTGCCCGGGCGGCGCGGGTCTATCCCGACTATCCGGCGCTGATCCATGGGGCTTTGCGTCAAAGCTGGGCCCAGACCGAGCGGCGCTGTCGACAGCTAGCCTCGGCCCTGCGTCGGCACGGCATAGGCGAGGGAGATACGGTCTCCATCGTCGCCCCCAATACCCCGGCGATGTTCGAAGCTCACTTCGGGGTGCCCATGAGCGGCGCCGTGCTCAATACCCTCAACACCCGGCTCGATGCCGAGTCCATGGCCTTCATCTTCCAGCATGCCCAGAGCAGGGTGGTGCTGGTGGACAGGGAGTTCGGCGCCGTGGTGCGCAAGGCGCTCGCCCTTGTCAAGACGCAACCGCTGCTTATCGCCATCGACGATCCCCTCTATCGGGAGGGGGAGCTGATAAGCGAGCTCGACTATGAACAGTTTCTTGCCCAGGGAAACGGGGATGAGCCCGGTTGGCTGCCGGATGACGAGTGGCAGGCGATTTCCCTGAACTACACCTCGGGTACCACGGGCAACCCCAAGGGGGTGGTCTATCACCACCGCGGTGCCCACCTCAATGCAATCAACAATGTGCTCTCCTGGGCGCTGCCCAAGCACAGCGTCTATCTCTGGACCCTGCCGATGTTTCACTGCAACGGCTGGTGCTTCCCCTGGACCCTGGCGGCCACCGCCGGGGTGAGTGTCTGCCTGCGCCATGTGCAGGCGGGGGCCATCTTTGATGCGCTGCGCGAGCACAAGGCGAGCCACTTCTGCGCCGCGCCCATTGTCCTCAACATGCTCAACAACGCTGACCCTGTGCTTAAATATGGGCTCAATCACCCCATCAAGGTGATGACGGCGGGGGCGGCGCCGCCCGCCACCGTGATCGCCGGCATGGAGGCCATGGGGATCGCCGTGACCCATGTCTATGGCCTCACCGAAACCTATGGTCCCTGCGTGCTGTGCGAACCGCAGCGAAGCTGGCAAGGGCAGGATGCCACGGCACTCTCCCGCCTCAAGGCGCGCCAGGGGGTGGCATCCCCGCTGCAGGGGGAGATGCGGGTCATCAACCCGGTCAGCGGCGAGTCTGTGCCCCAGGATGGCAAAACTCTGGGGGAGATAGTGCTGCGCGGCAATGTGGTGATGAAGGGCTATCTCAAGAACCCGGATGCCAGCGCCGAGGCGATGGCGGAGGGCTGGTTTCGCAGCGGCGATCTGGCGGTATGGCACCCGGACGGTTATGTGGAGATCAAGGACAGATCCAAGGACATTATCATCTCGGGCGGGGAGAACATCTCCAGCCTGGAGGTGGAGGACGTGCTCTATCGCCATCCCGACGTGGACGAGGTAGCGGTAATCGCCATGCCGGACGAGAAGTGGGGGGAGGTGCCCTGCGCCTTCGTGAAACTCAAGGAGGGCAGGGAGCTGAGCCAGGCCGAGCTGATTGCCTTCTGCCGCGAGCAGATGGCCCACTTCAAGGCCCCCAAGCGGATCATCTTCACCCCCCTGCCCAAGACCTCCACCGGCAAGGTGCAAAAATACATGCTGCGCCAGCAGCTGGGGTAATAGGGATACAGCGCCATTTAAGAAATGCAGTGGGCCCTGATGGGCCCGTTCTGCGTGTCGACACGGAGGTGGCGGCAAATGCTTGTGGCCTTAGCGTGTCATCGTGTTGAGGGCCCATGAGAGGCGCTCGAACTACAAAGGCGTGTCAAGGTGTCTCCTCCCGGATTACCATGCCAGCCTGGTTCGGCAAGCAAGAGGTTGCTCGTGAGAAAATCGGATCGACTGTTTCAATTGACCAATCTGTTGCGGGCTCATCAGCCCCTGACCGCCCGCGAACTGGCTGAGCGTCTCTGCGTATCGGAGCGCACCATCTATCGCTACATGGACGATCTCTCCCTGGCGGGTATCCCCGTCTATGGGGAGGCAGGACTGGGCTATCGGCTAAGCGAGGGCTTTGAGCTGGCTCCCCTGCAGTTGAGCAACGCCGAACTGGAAGCGCTGATCACAGGAGTGAACCTGGTGGCTGTGCTGACCGGCAAGGGGTTGGCGGATCCGGCCCGGGCACTGCTCGCCAAGATAGAGGCCGCCTTGCCAGAAAGGGGGCCTGGCCGCGGGCAAACTCCCGTGGTGCGAGTGCCCGATTACCGGACTGCTCGTCCTGAGTACGTCCGTTGGGACAAGCTGCACGACGCCATCACGGCGGGTCACTGGCTGGAGATCGACTACGATGATGCCTTGGCCCGACAGACCCGGCGCCGCATCTATCCTCTGGGGCTCTTCTACTGGGGTGGATGCTGGACATTGGGTGCCTGGTGCGCACTGCGCCTGGCATACCGGGACTTTAGAGTGGATCGAATCGGCAGCCTAGAACTGTGCTCCAAAGAGGACTCCGTGCCCACAGGTGTGACGCTGGCGAAATACCTGGCCGTGCGCCAGGCGGAAAATCCCCTGCTTGATGGCGCCTCTGGAGGTTAAAAAATAGCGCCGGCTACTGACACAAGGCTGTCAGTGGCTCCCTTCTATGCTGGCTTCTCCAAACACACGGATATCAATGGAGAGTGCGAGATGATAATCAATGGCAGCATGCAAGGGGTTGGGGGGCTGGAGTTTGCCACCTTCAGGCTCAAGGAGGGAGTGACTGAGCAGGATCTGCTCGTTTTGTCACAGCGGGTGGAGGCCGAGTTTCTTGCCAAGCAGTCCGAACTCATCGTTCACTGCCTGCTGCGCGGTGCTGATGGCGTTTATGCTGATCTGGTGATGGCTCCCAGCCAGTCGTTGGCCGAGGCGTATTGCCAGCAGTGGCTGCACGATGAGGTCGCAGGGGAGTATCTGACCCTGCTGGAGATGGACTCGGTGAATATGAGTTTCTGGACTCGCATAGGTTAAATAAGAAAACTACCCATGCAGGCTTCTGGGACAGGAGCCCATGACTGAATGTCATAAGGAGAAACGGGCCCATCAGGGCCCGTTTTTCAAATCGGTTTTACGATCACTTGTTATGGCGCTCATACAGCCGCTGCACCACATCCTTCAACTCCAGCCCCTCGTTTTGCAGCAGGACTGTGAGGTGGTAGAGCAGGTCTGCGGATTCGTTGATGAGCTCTTCCCGATCCTTGGCCATGGCGGCCAGTGCCACTTCAACACCTTCTTCACCCACCTTCTGGGCGATGCGCTTGGTGCCTTTGCCGTACAGGCTGGCGGTGTAGCTGGTGGCGGGGTCTGCGCCCTTGCGCGATGCCAGGATCTGCTCAAGTTCGGCCAGGAAACCGAGCGGCGGCACAGGGTGGCTGTCGAAGCAGGAGGGCGTGCCCAGATGGCAGGTGGGGCCGACGGGATTGGCGGCGATCAGCAGAGCGTCCTGATCGCAGTCGGTGCTGATGGCGACCAGCTTGAGCACATGGCCCGAGCTTTCGCCCTTGGTCCAGAGGCGCTGCTTGCTGCGGCTAAAGAAGGTGACCTGACCTGTGGTTTGGGTTTTTGCCAGCGCTTCGCGGGTCATGTAACCCTGCATCAACACCTCGCCGCTGGCGGCATGCTGGACGATGGCGGGGATCATGCCGTCACACTTTGCCCAGTCCAGGCGATCAATCAGCGGTGCCTGGTTTACAACATCTTGATTACTCACGGATGGCGACTCCTTCATTTTTCAGCCAGCGTTTCAATTCGGGAATGGGGATAAGGCCCTTGTGGAACACGGAGGCGGCCAGGGCCCCGTCCACGTCGGCGAGGGTGAAGGCATCGCGAAAGTGTTCCATGGCACCCGCGCCGCCGGAGGCGATGAGGGGCACCTTGCAGACGGCACGGACCAGCTTGAGCTGCTCGAGGTCGTAGCCCTGACGCATGCCATCCTGGTTCATCACGTTCAGTACGATTTCACCAGCGCCGCGTTTTTGCGCCTCCTGCACCCAATCCAGGGTATGCCAAGCCGTGGTGCGGGTGCGGCTCTCGTCACCGGTGAACTGCTTGACCTGATAGTGACCTGTGTCGGCATCGAAGTAGGAGTCGATCCCCACCACCACGCACTGCACGCCAAAGCGCTCCGCCAGACGGGTGATGAGGCCGGGATCCGCCAGGGCCGGTGAGTTGATGGAGACCTTGTCGGCGCCAAATTCCAGGATCTGGCGGGCATCCTCAACGCTTTTGATGCCACCGGCGACGCAGAAGGGGATATCGATGACTTCCGCCACCCGGCTCACCCAGCTCTTGTCTACCACACGGGCATCGCTTGAGGCGGTGATGTCATAGAACACCAGCTCGTCGGCCCCTTCCTCTGCGTAGCGGCGGGCGAGTTCGACGATACCGCCCATCACTTCATGATTTCGAAATTGCACTCCCTTGACCACGACGCCATCTTTGACGTCCAGACAGGGGATAATACGCTTTGACAACATGCTCGTTGCTCCATGTAACGCACGGTTAAAAACATCGTTATTGCCGGATGACGCGGGCGTCAGACGGCCAATGAGTGAAGATCGTCGGCATGCTTCAACAGGTGGTGCCCAGCCGGGCGAAAACGTGGCCGCAAGGGAACGTGTTCGACAGGGGAACCAACACTATATGCATGACTTTATTCAGTGATTCAACCCTTTATCTTGATTCGTCGCCCCCTGATGCCGGGTTGGTGCATCGGGGGCTACCGGTGAGTGCCCCTCTTCTGCTTGCAGGCTGCGGATGGTGATGAGGGCGCCGTCAAAATCGAACATTTTCAGCTGCCGCGCCAGCGTGTCCCCTTTGGGCCCAAGACTGATGAGCAGGGGGCCGGCATATTGTTCGAACAGGGGGATGGCAGCGGTGTCGCTTTGCAGCAGCAGGCCCTCAATCTGGCGCAGCAACTGCTGCTGCCAATGGCTGGTGAGGGGGGCTGGCATGGTTGCGGGGGCCGGTTCTTCCTCCCCCAGTTGTTCGAGCAGGGTGGCAAGCACTTCGGTAATGGCGGACATCTGGTCGGCCAGTTCACTGCCATCCCCAGAGAGCGTTTGCTCCAGTTGCAGGCTCTGCTCTGCCAGAGTCACCAATCCCAGTGTGCTGGCGACACCGCGCAGTGTGTGGGCCAGTCGGGTGGCACTGGTCTGATCGCCTGCTTGCAGATGGCGGGTCAGCAGTGCCATGTCCTGGCTGTGTTCGCTTGCGAAATGGCGCAACAGGGCGACGTATTTGGTCTGGTTGCCCTGCAGCGTGGCCAACCCCTGTTGCAGATCCAGTCCCGGCAGGCTTTGCAACCGGACGAGGGGGGCGATCAGGGTGTCACTGGCCCGGCGCTGGTATTTGGGCTGTACGGGTGTGCCGGTGGGCAACCATTGTTGCAGCGCTTCGAACAGCTTGGCTGGGGTGACGGGTTTGGCGATGAAGTCGTTCATGCCTGCAGCCTTGCACGCCTTTCTGTCCTCTTCAAAGGCGCTGGCCGTCAGCGCCAGGATAGGCGTCTGCTCCCAGCCCGGCAGGGTGCGGATGGCGCGAGTGGCAGTGTAGCCATCCATCAGCGGCATCTGTATGTCCATCAGGATGAGATCGAAGGGATGCTGACTGACCCTCTCCAGTGCTTCCTGGCCATTGACGGCAGTTTCGATGATGAGGCCGCTGTTGTTGAGCAGCTCCAGTACCACCTCGCGGTTGATGGCATTGTCCTCCACCAGCAGCACCCTGGCATGGTTGGAGAAAAAGAGCGCCTGCTGCACTGCCTGTTCGAGCTGTCCTGCTTGCTGCGGTTCGCCCTGGCCCAGTGAAAGCAGGGCGGTGAACCAGAAGCAGCTGCCTTTGCCCTGGGTGCTCTCCACGCCGACTTCTCCCCCCATCAAGGTGGCAAGCCGACTGGTGATTGCGAGGCCCAGTCCGGTGCCGCCGTATTTTCGGGTGGTAGAGGCGTCGGCCTGCTCAAAGGCCTGGAACAGTTTCTCGCGCTGCTCCGGGCTGATGCCGATGCCAGTGTCTTCCACCTCGAAGCGCAGCAGATACCCATTGGAGAGCGGCCGTTCGACCCGTACCCGCAAGGTGACTGAGCCCTGCTCGGTGAACTTGATGGCGTTGGCCGCATAGTTGAGCAATGCCTGACGCAATCGGGTGATATCGCCGTGGACCCAGGCGGGGGAATCCCCGATATCGACAATGATGGTGAGCCCCTTGGCACGGGCCTGTTCGCTCATCAGGGCACTGACGTTGTCCAGCATGGCGGTGAGGGAGAAGTCGCCTTGCTCCAGTACCATCTTGCCCGCATCGATTTTGGAAAGGTCCAGAATGTCGTTGATGATGGTGAGTAGGTGCTGGGCGGCATTGTCGATCTTTTCCAACCGATCGTGCTGGGTGTGATCCGGTGTATCGCGCTTGAGCAGATAGGTCAGCCCCAGAATGGCATTCATGGGGGTGCGGATCTCGTGGCTCATGTTGGCGAGGAAGGCACTCTTGGCCCGGTTGGCGCTCTCCGCCCTTTGGTGGGCCTGGGCCAGTTGCAGGGTACGCTCGTTGACCATCTCCTCCAGGTGGTAGCGGTATTGATCCAGCTCCTCGCCGAGCTGCTTCTTCTCCGTGATGTCGGCTTGTACCGTCACATAGTGGGTGACCTCGCCGTTCTCCTGACGGATGGGGGAGACGGTGGCCAGCACCTGGTAGTGTGAGCCATCCTTGCGCCGGTTGATGAACTCTCCATGCCAGCGCTGTCCCTGATGAATCGCATCCCACAGCGTGATGTAGGTGGCCTTGGGGGTGAGGCCTGAACGCAACAGGGTGGGGGTCTGGCCAATCACCTCGTGTTGCTGATACCCGCTGGCGGCGAGGAAGGCGACGTTGACGTATTCGATGCGCCCCTGGATATCAGTGATGAAGACGCCGTCCGGGCTCTGTTCCAGTGCCAGTGACAGCTGGCGCAACTGCTGCTCTGCCTGCTTGCGCTCCGTGATGTCCAGATTGATGCCGAGCAGGCGCACCGGGCGCTGCTGGGCATCCCGATAGACGCTGCCCTTGCTCACCAGCCAGCGTATCTCGCCAGTGGGCAGCAAGATGCGAAACTCGATATCGAGCGGTGTGCCTGTGTGTGGCAGCTCGGACAGCAGCTGGTCGATGCGTGCCCTGTCGTCCGGGTGCAGGCAGCCTTGCCAGATGTGAAATTCGCAGAGTTGCTCCACGCTGCGGCCATAGAGGCGGGCACATTCGGGGGAGAAGAAGAGGCGGCCACTGAGTATGTCCCACTCCCAGATACCGACGTGGGCCCCTTCCTGGGCCATCAAGAGGCGCTGCTCGCTGTCGCGCAAGGCCGTGCTGGTGGTTTCGGCGCGAATACGGGCGCTGATGGCATCGTCCATCAGATTCAGTGCCGCCAGCCGGGCGCGGCGCTGGGTATCGAGCGCCACCTGCTGGTTGTGCAGCAGTTGCTGTTCGGCCAGCTTGCGCTCGGTGATGTCCTGCACAGTGCCATAGAGCTCGACGATGGTCCCACTGCTGTCGCGCAAGGCGGCGCCACGGGCGATGATCCAGACAGGGTCACCCTGTTCATGGATCACTTCCGCATCGCACTCGTAGGGCTGGCCGTTTTGCAGGCAATGCTCCACGGCCTGGGCGATGGCGCGCCACCCCTCCTGGGTAAAGTACTTTTTCACTTCGGGATAGACGGCAGGGGGCAAGCCCGGGTCACGGCCATAGATGCGGTAGATCTCCGGCGACCAGAAATGGCTGTTGTTGGCGATGTGCCAGCGCCAGTTGCCGATCTTGGCCAGGTGCTGGGATTCATGCAGTATCACCTCGTTGCGACGCAAGGCTGCCTCTGTCTCTTTGCGTTGCTGATTGTCCTCGATGATCGAGATGAAATAGTCGGGTTTACCCTCGTCATCCCTGACCAGCGCCACAGTGAGGGTGATCCAGAGCACCTCACCATTCTTGCGCAGATAGCGCTTCTCCAGGGTGTAGTGAGGCCGCTCCCCTGCCAGCATCTGGGCAACGAAAGTTTGATCGATAAAGAGATCGTCCGGGTGCGTTATCTGCTGAAAGCTCATGCCCATCAACTCGTCAGCATGATAACCGACCATGTCGCACAGCCGCTGGTTGACCCTTAACCAGTTGCCGTCGGGGGCGACCAGGGCGATGCCGACAGCGGCCTGCTCAAAGGTGGCCTGGAAGCGGGTTTCGCTCCGTTGCAGGCGGGATTGAGTGCTCATCAATTCCTGCCAGCGTTGAACCTCCCGTGCGCGGGATCGGTGCATGGCGGCGCTGAGCAGGGTGATGAGGATACCGTTGGTAATCAGGATCCCCCATTGCACCAGATCCTGGCCGGCGGCAATGGTCAGCGAGTGGAGCGGGGGCAGTATGAAATAGGTGGTGACCAGTGCACTCACCAGGGTGCTGAGCATGCCGGGCAGCAAGCCACCGAGCAGGGCGCAGACGATGATGGGCAGCATGAAGAGCACCAGCAGCGGCCGTTCGCCAAAGGCGATGGGGAGCTGTACCCGGATCTGCAACATGAGGATGGGCAACAGAACGGCCAGCAGGCAAGCCCCCCACTGTTGCCACGGCTGGCGGACATGCAGCAGCTGAGACCAGCTCATCATAGGAGTTCCTCCGGCGGTGTGGGCGCCTGAGGATAAGGCGGCTGTTGTCCCAGCTGTATCGACAGCGTATTGATCTGATGCTTGAGGGCCAGCATGGCCAGCTCCCTGTCCACCATCACCTTGTTGAACCGTTCCAGCTCGTTGTTCTGCTGACGTAGCTCAGCGGCCTGACGGGTCAGGGCCTGTTCGACCTGTTCCCGCTCGGTGACGTCCAGCAACAGACCCAGTACAGCAGGCTTGCCGCGATAATCGACGCGTCGCCCGTACAGCTCTACCTCTATGTTCTGATGGTCATGGTGCAAGGCGGTGAAGCGGGTGTGTATCTCAGTGTCCTCCTGTTCGCTGCGCTGCAACTGTTCCGCGACCCTAGCGCTGTCTTTCGGGCTGGCCAGCGCATGCAGGGTGCCCATCTTCAGCAAGGTGGTGGTTGAGCTGTGACCGAACAGACGGGCGAAACCCGGGTTGATGTAACAGAGCTGGCCCTGCTGGATGATGTAGATGCCGGCGAGGGATTGCTCGACCAGAGCGCGAAACAGCCCTTCCCGTTCCCGCAATCCGGCTTCGGCCCGCTTGAAGTCCGTGATATCGCGGGAGATCCCGAAGATGCCGATCACCAGGCCGTCGTTGTCCTGCAAGGGGCCCTTGGTGGCGAGAAACACTCGTTCACCGCAGGGCAGGGTCAGATGTTCTTCCTGGGTCTGCACCTTGTTATTGGCAATGACTTGCTGGCCCAGCTCCATCAGCATGCGAGCCTGATCAGGGGGAAAAATGGCCTGATCATCCTGGCCCAGTATCTCTGCGGCTGACTTGCCGGCGAACTGGCTGGCAGCGCGGTTGAAGAGGATGTATTTGCCATCCATATCCTTGGCGAAGATGGCATCTTCCGAGCTGTCGGCAATGGCGGAGAGCAGTTGCAGCGCCTGCAGGCGGCCCGCCTGGGATAGCCGGATCTGCTCGGCCATATAGAGCTGGGTATGCTGGCGCAGCAATATGATGCCCGTATTGGCAATGAACAGCACCAGCAGGCCGATGAGCCCGATCCAGACGCTCTCCCTGAAGGCGGCCTGGTTGAGCTCTGCCTTGTCTATCTTGGCCAGCAGATACCAGTCGGTGCCCATGACGGTGTGGATGGTGCCAAAGACCTCGATACCGCGGTAATCCTTGCCAAAGAACACCTGCTGGTGACCTTCACGGGCGCCGCCATTGAGAAACTGGGCTGCCAGCAAGGTGCCGTTGCTGATGGGGATCTGCAGGGTGAGGGCCGAGGCGGGGCGGTAGCGCACGTCATTGAGAAACTGCACCTGATCACCCTGCTTGCGAAACAGCAGGGCTTCACCACTGCTGTCCGGGATCGGCCACTGCTTGAGAATATTGTTGAGCCAATTGCTTGAGGTGATCTGTAGCACTATGAAGGGGGAAGGGGCTCCTTTGATGGGCAGCGGTGCGATGAAGTCGAGCCTGGGTTGTCCCTGCTCATCGAGGTAGGGGCCCACTCGCATGACATGGCCTGCCTCTACCTTGGTAAAGGCATGACGCAGCCTTGAATTCAAGCTGCCTGCGCCAGATGTCTGCCATAACGTTTTTCCTGCCGGGCTGAACAGGGTCGCTGCACTGAAGCCCCTGATGGAGATGAATTCGGCCAGCTGGGCCATCAGTTGTTCACGACCATTACTCTGGGGGGCGTCGTCTCTCTGGCGATAAAGCCCGGTGTAGAGGGTGTTTTCGGCCAGCAGATGAGTATCCCGTTCACGGGCCTTGAGCCATTCGGTGATGCGTTTGCTCTTGAGATCGGCAATCGCCTCGATCCGGGCCACCTCCTTGTCCTGGGTGTGGCTGATATTCTGGGCGATGGCCATGCCGGTCAGCGCCAGGATGAGACCGTTGATCAGGATAAAGGGCAGCAGTTGACGACGGGAGGGCGCTGCGGTGACCGTCGGCATGTCGATGCGGCGGCGCAGCATTGTATAGAGCATGATTGCCGTGATGAGGATAAACAGCCAGCCCTTGATGGTGCTGGCCAGCGCGAACTGGCTGGGTGTGCTGAACAGCCACTCCACCGCCTTGTCGGATAGCAGGATCCACAGGCTCGCCACGGCGGCATAGGTGAGGACGATATTGAGAACATAGGCTCGGGTGAGTGGTGGCTGATCAGCCATGTGGTGCCTCGTTTTCATCCGTGTAGCGCTCGGCGATGGCAACGAACTGGTCGAAATGGTTGTCAAACGCCGTCACCACGTCCGGATCGAAATGCTGGCCTGTACCACTGAGGATCAGGGCTCTCGCCTCGTCATAGGGCATGGCAGCCTTGTAAACCCGTACATTGATAAGAGCATCAAACACATCGGCCAGCGCCATCAAGCGGGCCGAGAGAGGAATTTCATCGCCACGCAGGCCGTCAGGATAGCCGCTGCCATCCCACTTTTCGTGGTGCCAGTGGGCGATCTCCTTGGCCAGGGTGAGAAACGCCAGCGGTTGTTCAATATCCCGTTCGGCCTCCTCGATGGCATCGCTACCGAGTTTGGCGTGGGTACGCATGACCTCCCACTCCTCTACTGTCAGCTTGGCGGGCTTGAGCAGCACATGGTCGGGAATACCCACCTTGCCGATATCGTGCAAGGGGGCGGAGCGGCTCAGCAGATCGATGTAGCGGGGGGTCAGGGTATCGATAAAACGGGGGTGGCTGGCGAGGGCATTCGCCAGCAGTCGAACATAGCCCTGGGTGCGCAAGATGTGATTGCCGGTTTCGGGATCCCGAATTTCCGCCAGGTGAGCGAGGGCGCGGATGGAGACCTGCTGGATCAGATCGTTCTCTGTCATTCGCCGCGCCACTTCGGCCTCCAGTGCCGTATTCTGGCTCTGCAGGCCGTCACGGGCCTGCTTGGCCTCCAGCTGGGTACGTACCCGTGCCTGAACAATGGCCGGCTTGATGGGCTTGGTAATGTAGTCGGCCGCTCCCAGCGACAGTCCGTACTCTTCACTCTGGCTGTCGGCGAGGGCGGTGAGCAGCACCACAGGGATGCGGCTGGTTTCAGGGCTTGTACGCAGCTGTTTGAGCACTTCATAACCATCCATGCCCGGCATCATCACATCCAGCAGAATGAGATCCGGCAGTGTCTTGCCAGTGGCAATTCGCAGGCACTTCTCTCCGCTCTGGGCAGCCAGCACCCGGTAGGTAGGCGAGAGCAGGTCGGTCAGCACCATCAAATTCTCGGGCGAGTCATCGACGATCAGTATGGTGGCGGCGTGAGATGTGAACATAAGTCCTCCATGACTTGTTTCAATCAGTCGAGTATAGAGTCAATTGTTACCGAGTAATAAGGACTTACCTCGACCTACCCCTTGATGGAGAGACGTTTGTCCAACCTCTGTGCTGTCATGCCTGCTGGCCAGGCCGTCAGCCTTGCGTGCCATTGGCCCAGCAGGCGATGGCATCGCCCACCGAGAACTTGCCCTCCAGCAGGGCGCGACCGAGGATGATCCCCTTGACCCCTGTGTCCTTGAGCGCTTCTATATCCGCAATGCCACCGATACCGCCGGAGGCCTGGAAGCCCACGCTCGGGTAGCGGGCACAGAGATCCCGATAGAGCTCGACGTTGGTGCCGGAAAGGGTGCCGTCGCGGCTGATGTCGGTGCAGAGCACATGCTTGAGACCGGCAGGGAGGAAACGCTCGATCAGCGCCTCTATGGTCACGCCGCTATTCTCTTGCCAGCCTGCCACTGCGATATGGCGATTGCCTTGTGCATCGATATTGACGTCCAGCGCCAGCACTATCTGCTCGGGGCCATATTTTTCCATCCAGCTTGCCACCAGGTCCGGGGACTTGACGGCGGTGGAGCCTATCACCACCCGGCTGGCACCGGCGGCCAATAAGTCTGCCACATCCTGCTCGGTGCGTACGCCGCCACCGACCTGCACAGGCGCTTCAGTAGCCGACAGCAGCTGGGTCAGCAGGGGCAACTGGCGGGCTTGTGTCTCTTTGGCGCCGTCCAGATCCACCAGATGCAGCTGCACAGCGCCCTGGGAGACATATTCATCAAAGCGGGCCTGGGGGCTGCTGCTGTATTCGGTCTTTTGGTCATAGTCCCCCTGATAGAGACGTACGACCTGACCATTTATCAAATCGATGGCGGGAATAATCATCCTTGTTACAGCTCCAGAAAGTTTTTCAGTAAACGGGCACCGGCTGCGCCTGAGCGCTCCGGGTGGAATTGGGCGCCAAAGAAGTTGTCCCGGCTCACGATGGCGGTAAAGGGCTGGCCATAATCGCAGGTGGCGAGTGTCGCCTCCGTCACCTCCAAAGCGTAGGAGTGGACGAAGTAGAAGTAGCTGCCGCTTGGAATGCCGCTCAGCAGCGGGTGCGTTTCGTCGTGCTCAATCTGGTTCCAGCCCATGTGGGGCAGGCGCAAATTGCCCACCTCCATCAGCCTGATCCTGCCAGGCACTATGCCAAGGCAGTCGATGAGCTGGCCTTCACTGCCATCAGCGATCATGTTCTCTTCGGAGGCTTCCGCCAGCATCTGCATGCCGAGGCAAAAGCCCAGCAGCGGCTGTGTGGCGGCGCGAATAAGGGGCACCAGCCCCCGTTCGTTGAGGTTCTTCATGGCGGCCACCGCCGTGCCGACGCCGGGCAGGATCAGCTTGTCAGCCTGCTCGATATCTGCCGCCTTGCTGGAAACCTGCGGCTGCACGCCGAGGCGCTCGAACGCCATTCTTACCGAAGCCAGATTCGCGCAGCCGGTGTCGATGATGACCAGTTTCTGATTGTTCATCGTGCCTTACCTATGTCGATTGGCGAGATTTTCACCATCACGGCTGTGCCGATAATGACCCGCTTCTGCTTGCTCATATCCATCACAATACCCCTTTGCTGGAGGGGAGCTCGCTCCCTTCCACCCGGATGGCCTGACGCAGGGCGCGGCCAAAGCCCTTGAACAGTGCTTCCACCTGGTGGTGGGTGTTGCCGCTGCCCACCTTCATCTGCAGGGTGATGGCCATGGCATCCGACAAGGAGCGGAAGAAGTGGGGCACCATTTCGGTTGCCATTTCGCCCACGCTGTCGCGGCCAAAGCCGCTCGGGCAGTCAAACACGAAGTAGGGGCGACCGCTGAGATCCAGTGCCGTACTCACTTCCTGCTCGGTGAGGGGACGTGCGTCGATCACCGCCTGCACCTCGTCCATCGCCAGCACGAAGCCGAAACGGCCTATGCCGCGCTTGTTGCCAAGGGCCTGGCGCATGGCCTGACCCAGCGCCAGTCCCACATCTTCCACCGTGTGGTGATCGTCGATGTGCAGATCACCGCTGACGTTCAGCTTGAGCCTGAAACCGGCGTGGGTCGCTATCTGATCCAGCATGTGATCAAAAAAGCCGATGCCGGTAGCGATCTGGTTGCCGCCACTTTTATCCAAATCAACGGCTACCTGGATGCGGGTCTCCTTGGTGTAGCGTTCAACTTCGGCCACGCGCCCCTTGGATAGCAGTTGATCACGAATGGCGAGCCAGTCGTGATCCTGCGGGTGGTAGCGAATGCCACCAATGCCCATGTTCTCGGCAAGCTGCAGATCGGTCTGGCGATCGCCAATCACGAAGGAGTTGGCAAAGTCGATGTGACCCGAGGCGAGATACTCCTTCACCAGCCCGAGGTGGGGCTTGCGGCAGCTGCAGCCGTCAGTGGGGAAGTGCGGGCAGATCAGCACCTGCTCCCAGTTCACCCCTTGGGATTCAAAGAGATGCATCATCAGGTCGTGAGGGGGCTGGAAGTTCTCCAGCGGCAGGCTGGCGGTGCCCAGCCCATCCTGGTTGGTCACCATCACCAGCACGTAACCGGCAGCCTGCAGCTCGCGCAGTACTGGTATCACCATGGGCTCGAAGCGCAGCTTGGCGAGGCTGTCCACCTGCTTGTCGGTCACCGGCTCCTCGATCAGGGTGCCGTCGCGGTCGATAAACAAAAACTGGGTCTTCATAAATTACATCCTTATAAACTGACTGGCTGATCACGCAGGACTGCAAGCACAGCATCCATTTCGTTCTGATAGCCGATGGTAATGCGAATGCTGTTTTCAAGGCCCGGTTTGGTGGAGAAATCCCGCAATATGATGCCGGCAGCTTTCATGGCGGCAAACACGGCCGCGCTGTCAACGAAGCGCACCAGAATGAAGTTGCCCTTGTCCTCGAATACTTCTCTCACACAAGGCAGCGCTGTCAGCGCTGTCTTGATAAGCGCCTTCTGCTTGTTGAGCTCGGCGACCCGCTCCTGCATCAGCTCCAGCCCCATGGGGGAGAGCGCCTGCGCCGCTATCTGGGCGATGGGATCCGGGATGGGATAGGGGGCAATCACCTTGGCCAGCATGGCGATGACCTCAGGGCTTGCCAGCGTAAAGCCGCAGCGGATCCCGGCCAGGGCAAAGGCTTTGGAGAGGGTGCGAGTCACCACCAGATTGGGGAAGCGGGCCAGCAAGTCCACCACGGACGCCTTGGGGCAAAATTCGATGTAGGCCTCATCCACCACGATAATGGCGCGATTGCGTGCTTTCTCCAGCAGGGCGATGAGGCCGTCTCGGCCCACCAGATCCCCTGTGGGGTTGTTGGGGGAGCAGAGGAACACCAGCTTTACATCAGACAGACGGTCAGCGATGGCGGGCCAGTCCGGCTGGCGACAGGCAGTAAGCGGCTGTTCGACAATGCCCACGCCACAGGTCTCGGCACTGATGGCGTACATGCCGTAAGTAGGCGGGCAGATGAGGATCTGATCTTCCCCGGCTTCGCAGAAGGTGCGGATCAGCAGTTCGATGGCCTCGTCGGCGCCACGGCTGACCAGCACCTGGTCGGGGTTGACCCCCGCATAGGCAGCGTAGCCGTTGACTACCTCGGCCGGTTGGCATTCTGGATAGCGGTTGAGACGATTTCCCTCAATGGTGAAGGGATAGGCCTGCGGCGCCTCGTTGGCGTTGAGCCAGACATGCCCCTTGCCGCCGATGCGGCGAGCGGATTGATAGGGGGTGAGAGCCCGCACCACGCGGCGAGCCAGATTGGCGATGCTCATGACAAATCCTTCTGCTGTGCGTTTTGCTGTGACTCGATGGCTAGGGCATTCAACCTGAGGGTGACGGCGTTTTTGTGGGCATCGAGCCCCTCGGCTTGTGCGATGCGCTGGACTATGGGGCCGAGCCCCTGGATGCCCTCGACGCTCAGCTCCTGCACAGTGTAGCGGCGCTGGTAATCGGCCAGCCCCAAGCTCGAGCAGGTACGGGCATAGCCGTAGGTGGGCAGGGTGTGGTTGGTGCCGCTGGCATAATCCCCCACCGACTCCGGCGTCCATTGGCCCAGAAAGATGGAACCGGCGTTCTCGAGCCGGTCCAGCAGCTCGCGGGGCGCTTTGGTCTGCACGATCAGGTGCTCCGGGGCGTAGGCATTGGAGATGGCGCAGGCCTCATCCAGCGTGTCACAGAGGATCACCAGGCTTGAGCCCAGCGCCTTGGCGGCGATCTCGCGGCGGCTGAGCTGGGCCAACTGGCGCTTGATCTCGCCCGCAATGGCATCGGCCAGCAGCGGCGATGTGGTGACCAGCACTACCTGGCTGTCGGGGCCGTGCTCGGCCTGAGAAAGTAAATCTGCCGCCACGAAGGCGGGATTGGCGCTCTCGTCGGCAATCACCAGCACTTCGGAGGGGCCGGCAGGCATATCGATGGCAGCGCCGCGCCAGTCGCGGGAAACCTGCCCCTTGGCCTCGGTCACGTAGGCGTTGCCCGGGCCGAAGATCTTGTCCACCTTGGGGATCGTCTGCGTGCCATAAGCCATGGCGGCGATGGCCTGAGCACCGCCGATGGCGAATACCTTCTCGACCCCGCAGGCGCGGGCGGCAAACAGTATCTCGTCGCTGGCAGGAGACGGGGTGCAGAGCACCACTTCACGGCAACCGGCCAAGTCTGCCGGAATGGCCAGCATCATGACGGTGGAGGGGAGCGGCGCGCTACCCCCCGGCACATAGAGGCCGACCCGACTGATGGGCTGGGTGCGCAGCTCGCACACCACGCCGGGTTGGGTCTCTACCCGCACCACGGGCTGTGCTTGCGCTGCATGGAAGGTGCGAATATTGGCAATGGCAGCCTTGATGGCGTCTTTGATGTCGTCATCCAGACGCTCGCAGGCGGCCTCGATTTCGGTCTCGCTGACCCGCAGCTGTTCACGGGGGGCGCGCTCGAAGCGCAGGCCGAGCTCGCGCAGGGCCTCGTCGCCACGGCTGCGGACGGCTGCGATGATCTCTTTGACCACGGCGCCGATATCGGCCTCGTCATTGAGGGCAGGGCGGGTCAGTACGTCGGTCTGCTGGGCAGAGGAGAGGGTTTTCCAGATCAGGGTCTGCATGATGTCCCTTCCTTATTCCATCATTTTTTCGATGGGCAACACCAGAATGGAGCTGGCGCCGAGGGCCTTGAGCTGCTCCATGGTCTCCCAGAACAGGGTCTCGCTGGAGACAACGTGCAACGCTACCTGATTGGTGTCACCGGCAAGCTGCATGATGGTGGGGCGCTCGGCGCCCGGCAGCAGATCCGTGATGGCATCGAGCTTGTCTTTGGGGGCGTGCAGCATGATGTACTTGCTCTCGCGGGCCTGCTGCATCCCCTGGATGCGGGGCAGCAGTTTGTCGATGAGCTTCTGTTTGGCCTCATTCAAGGGGTTGGGGGCCTGCACCAGCACCGCCTTTGAGCGGTAGATCACCTCCACCTCTTTGAGGCCATTGGCTTCCAGGGTGGCACCGGTGGAGACCAGATCGCAGATGGCATCGGCCAGACCCGCGCGCGGCGCTACTTCCACCGAGCCGCCCAGCATGACGCTCTTGAAATTGAGCCCCTTCTCGTCGAAGAAGCGTTTGAGCAGACCCGGGTAAGAGGTGGCGATGCGTTTGCCTGCCAGACTTTCGGGCCCTGTGTAGGCCACATCGTCCGGTACCGCCAGTGACAGACGGCAGCCCCCAAAATCGAGCTGCTTGAGGGTTTTCACTTGCGCAGGCAGCCCCTGGGAGGCGCGAATGAGCTGCGCTTCTTCCAGCACGTTTTCACCTATGATGCCAAGGTCGACCACCCCTTCCATCACCAGACCGGGGATGTCGTCATCACGCACCCGCAATATGTCGATGGGCATGTTTTCCACATGGGCAATGAGGCGCTGCTCCCGCAGGTTTATCTTGAGGCCGCAGCTCTTGAACAGGGCTTGGGAGTCCTGGCTCAGACGACCGGACTTTTGCATGGCGATACGCAGGCGTTGTGTTTCCATTTGCTCGATTTCCTTCTAGTCAAAAACGAAAAAACCCTCGGAAGTATGTGCTTCCGAGGGTTTATGAATCTTGCGGTCCTTTTGGAAGTCACCAGTTAAGTGTCTTCCAGCAGTCAACCTCCTGAAAGACTAGTCGGGATGATGATGGTGGTGATGAGTCTTCAGCAGGGTGAACTTCATGTAATCAATCCTTTACAAAGAAGATGTCGTAGTTGACGCCCGATTTAAACTACCTTCCTTGACAGAAAAAGCAACCCGAAATTGTGATTTCATCGATTAAAGTGAAGAAAACGGTTTTCTGGTCGATAACTAGACAAGATGCCCCAGAGGAGTCGAGATCATGCCAAGCCAGGACCTGTTATTTCCCATTTTGCCCAGAGCGCCTGCTGCCCCGAATCCTGACGACATCAAGCGGGAAGTGACCCAGATCAGCAAGAAACACCAGTTGCGCAAGACCAGTACGGACAACGGCGAATCTCAGCAACGCCAGCAAGCCTATCCCGATGCCAAGCGTGATCAGCCAAAGGTTGAGGAGGATGATCACAAGCCGGACCCCGACCATCAGATCGATCTCTTCGTCTGAACGCATTATCAGTCCCGCTTTCGCCACGCTTTTGGCATAATGCCCGCTTTTGCAGCGGGACGCCCCTTTGACCATCCAGACCCTGTTCAAGCCAGATGGCCCTCTGGCCAGCCACATCGACGGCTTTGTTGCCCGCGCCCCGCAGCTGGCCATGGCCGAGGCTGTTTCCAGCGCCATCAAGAGTGGTGGCCGCCTGCTGGTGGAGGCGGGCACGGGCACCGGCAAGACCTACGCCTATCTGGTGCCTGCGCTGGAATCCGGCAAGCGGGTGGTGATCAGCACCGGCTCCAAGAACCTGCAAGAGCAACTCTTCTACCGGGATCTCCCGACCATCACTGGCGCGCTCTCCTACACCCCGCCAGTGGCCCTGCTCAAGGGTCGCAGCAACTATCTGTGCATAGAGCGGATGAACCGGCTCTTGAGTGAATCCCATCTGCAAAAGCCCGACATCCTCAATGATCTGGTGAAGGTCAAATCCTGGTCTACCGCCACCGACAATGGCGATGTGGGGGATATTCCGGGATTGCAGGAGAACGCCGAGATCCTCGCCCACGTCACCAGCACCAACGACAACTGCCTCGGTCGCGACTGCCCCTATTACGACGACTGCCATCTGGTGGTGGCCCGTCGCCGCGCCATGGATGCCCAGGTAGTGGTGATCAATCATCACCTTTTCTTCGCCGATATGGCGGTGAAAGACACGGGATTTGGCGAGCTGGTGCCCGAAGCACAGGTGTATGTGTTCGACGAGGCGCACCAGCTGCCGGAGATCGCCACCAACTACTTCGGCAAGTCGGTGGGCAGTCGCACCATCCAGGATCTGGCGCAGGATATCCAGCTGGCCTATCGGGCCGAGGCGCACGATATGGGGCAGCTTGGCAAGGCGGCGGACCGGCTCTCCATCGCCAGTCAGGACTTGCGTCTCGCCTTCGGGGTGGATGGCGGGCGCGGCAATACCCGCGACATGTTGCGCCATCCGCTCTGGGCCCAGGCGCTGGCACGTCTCAATGATGCCCTCGGGCTCTGTTACGAGGTGCTTAAACTGGCGCTGGGGCGTGGTGAGCAGCTGGATCATGCCTTCGAGCGGATCTGCGAACTGCGCACCCGCTTGGGGGAGGTGCTGGCCATCAACCAGACCGGTTTCTCCTACTGGTATGACTGCTCGCGGCTTCACTTTTCCCTCAATATCACCCCGCTGTCGGTGGCCGAGCGGTTTGGCGCCGAGGTGTTGCGTCCCGAGGTGGCCTGGATTTTTACCTCTGCCACCCTGACGGTGGATATGCGCTTTGATCACTTCAAAGCCGAGCTGGGACTGGCCGGCAGCGCCGAGCTTATTCTCGACAGCCCGTTTGACTACGCCGAGCAGGCGCGGCTGTGCGTGCCCCGTTTTCTGCCCGAGCCCAATGCCTTCGGGCGGGGCGAACAGCTGGCCCAGTTGATGATCCCCCTTATCAACAAGACGCCGGGGGGCTGTTTTTTCCTTTGTACCAGTCATCAGGTGATGCGTCAGGTGGCAGAGGTGCTGCGCCGTGAAATTGGCCGCACCGTCTTGCTGCAGGGGGAGGATAACAAGCAGCGACTGCTCAAGGAGTTTGTGGAGAATGGCCGCGCCGTGCTGGTGGCCACCAGCAGTTTCTGGGAAGGGACAGACGCGCGGGGGGCTGCGTTGTCGTGTGTTATCATCGACAAGCTGCCGTTTGCCAGCCCCGACGACCCGCTGCTCAAGGCGCGGGTCGA
>Ga0115550_1000534_pt1 | contig 31920 bp, 28 predicted proteins | sample COGITO_mtgs_1005_FD_87177 | JGI IMG/M metagenome (GOLD analysis project Ga0115550, IMG submission 87177) | Pelagic marine microbial communities from North Sea - COGITO_mtgs_100511 | ecosystem: Environmental > Aquatic > Marine > Epipelagic | place: Germany:Helgoland, sampling site Kabeltonne...
CGGTAGCGCCGATGGTAGTGTGGCATTCGCCATGCGAGAGTAGGACACTGCCAGGCACCCAATTAAACAGCGACGTGCACATCACGACGTTGGCCGAGAGGATGACACCTCATTGAAACGGCAGACAATTTAGCGAAAAGCTAACCAAATTGCGGAGCGGTAGTTCAGTTGGTTAGAATACCGGCCTGTCACGCCGGGGGTCGCGGGTTCGAGTCCCGTCCGCTCCGCCAATAAATTGAGAAGCCCAGTCTAACGACTGGGCTTTTTTCATTTCCGAAACTGTAAAATCAGCGATCACCATGACCCACCTCCTCTTCCTTTCTCCATGCCGAGCCCTCTTGATGATCGCCGCTGGCTGCGGTTGCCGCTATAATGGCCGGCCTCAAGCAAGGTGATGGTATGAAAGCAGAATATCTACAGCGATTCGGGGGCATTGCCCGTCTTTATGGTCAGCGTGCACTTGGCTCCTTCAGTCAGGCCAGGGTCTGCGTGGTGGGGATCGGCGGGGTCGGCTCCTGGGCGGCCGAGGCGTTGGCCCGCACCGGCATCAATCAGATCATCCTGATCGACATGGATGATATCTGCATCACCAACACCAATCGCCAGATCCACGCCATGCAGGGTACGGTCGGCCGCCTCAAGACCGAAGTGATGGCTGAGCGTATTCGTGCCATCAATCCGGATTGTGAAGTGATCGAGGTGGATGATTTCGTCACTCCTGACAACCTGGTCGAGCATATCAAGCGGGAGTTTGACTATGTGGTGGACGCCATCGATTCGGTCAAGGCCAAAGTGGCGCTGATAGCCTTCTGCAAGCGCAACAAGATCCCTGTGATAGTGGCTGGCGGCGCTGGCGGGCAGATGGATCCAACCCAAATCACAGTGGCCGATCTGGCCAAGACCATCCAGGATCCGCTGGCGGCCAAGGTGCGATCCGATCTGCGCCGGCTGCACAACTTCAGCAAGAACCCGGCGCGCAAGTTCGGGGTGGAGTGTGTCTTCTCAACCGAGCAGTTGAGTTACCCGGATGGTCAGGGCGGCACCTGTCAGGCCAAGGCGGCCAGCGATGGCGCCATGAAGATGGATTGTGCCTCCGGCTTCGGGGCGGTGACTCCGGTGACGGCGGCCTTTGGGTTGGTTGCGGCTTCCCGGGTATTGAAGAAGATTGCCGAGCGGGGTGCCAGAGCCGAACGTCTGGCAACTGAAACGACAGCGGCGATAGAAGCGCTCCCGGCCAGTGATCAGGCCGACGCCTGATCCCGGATCGCCAGTACTATTGCCCTGAGCCCGTTACCCCGTGACGGGCTCAAGTGTTTCTCCAGCCCGAGTTCGGCAAAATAGCCGTCCATATCGAAGGCTTGGATCGCTACTGCTGTCTGATGGTTGAGCGCCGCCAGCACGATAACGATAAGGCCGCGTACTATGCGGGCATCGGAATCGCAGGCAAAGTGCCAGCATCCATCTTCGCTCTTCTCACCTCTCAGCCAGGCCTGGCTCTCGCAGCCTTTCAGGCGGTTCTCTTCGGTCTGCCACTCGGCGGGCAGCGCGGGCAGCAGTTTGCCGAGCTGGATGATGAGCCGGTACTGGTTCTCCCAGCCGCTGGCGGCGGCGAACTGTCGGCGAATTGCTTCGGCGTCGGGTTCCAGGCCTATGGGGGTGTAGTGCTCGAGGCTTTTCATATCGGTCATGGCTTAAAAGAAATCCTCCAGTCTGGTCAGGGCTGCCAGCAAGGCATCCACGTCGTCTTGATTGTTGTAACAGGCCAGCGAGGCCCGCATGGTGCCGCTGATACCAAGGCTTTCCATCAGCGGCATGGCGCAGTGGTGGCCGACCCGCAGCGCTATGCCCTGCATGTCGAGCAGGGTGGCGGCATCTTGCGAGTGGATATCCTGCAGCAGAAAGGAGACGGCGCCGGCGCGCTGGCCGGGTTCACCGATGAGGCGCAGGCCCGGCACTTGCCGCAGCCCTGCCACCAGATAGTCGATGAGTCTCTGTTCATGCTGTGCCAGTGCGCCTCTGTCTTGCTGCATGACAAAGTCGATGGCGGCCGCCAGGCCTATGGCACCGGCGATGTGCGGGGTGCCTGCCTCGAACTTGAAAGGTAGGGCGTTGAAGGTGGTGCCGCTGAAACTGACCCTGTCGATCATCTCGCCCCCCGCTTGCCAGGGAGGCATGCGCTCCAGCAGTTCGGTTCTGCCCCACAACACCCCGATCCCGGTCGGGCCATAGAGCTTGTGGCCGGAGAAGGCATAGAAGTCGCACCCTATGGCCTGCACATCTACCTCCAAGTGAGCCACCGCCTGGGCACCGTCGATAAGTGTCACGGCGCCAACCGCTTTGGCGGCTGCCACCATCTGGGTGACCGGATTGACGGTACCAAGGGCATTGGAGACGTGAGCCACGCTTACCAGCCGGGTGCGGGGCCCCAGCATGGCTAGATAGGCAGCTATATCGAGATCGCCCCGCTCATCGAGGGGGATGACCCGGATAAGGGCGCCGGTGCGCTGGGCAATCAGTTGCCAGGGCACTATGTTGGCATGGTGCTCCAGGGTACTGAGCACGATTTCGTCCCCCGCCTGGAGCTCGCTCAGGCCCCAGCTCTGGGCCACCAGGTTGATCGCCTCAGTGGTACCGCGGGTCCAGATCACCTCGCGACTGTGAGGCGCATTGATAAAGCGAGCGACTGTCTCGCGGGCGGCCTCGAAGGCCCCTGTGGCGCGGCTGCTCAGGGTATGGGCGGCGCGGTGAACATTGGCGTTGTCGGCCCGATAGTAGTGCGCTATGGCATCCTGCACCGCTTGCGGCTTCTGGGTCGTGGCGGCGTTATCCAGATAGACCAGAGGATGGCCGTTGACCTGCTGCGCCAAGGCCGGAAACTGGCCGCGCAGTCGGGCGTGCTCTTGCTGATTCATGCTCCCCTCATCATCTGGAAAAAGTCATCATCTCGAAAGGTCGGCCATGATCCTGAAAATAGCGCCCGAACACAAGGCGCATGATGCTTGCCGACTGATGGTGTGTGGCGCAGCGATGCGGCTCGCCCGCTGATTTCTGTTACAATGCCGCCCCTCATCATAAGCCAAGAGATCCGGCCCATGAAGCTCAACCCCAATCAGAACGAAGCGGTCAAGTTTGTCTCCGGCCCTTGCCTGGTGCTGGCGGGAGCCGGATCGGGCAAGACGCGCGTCATCACCAACAAGATCGCCTATCTGGTGCAACAGTGTGGCTATAACGCCCGCAACATAGCGGCCGTCACCTTCACCAACAAGGCGGCGCGGGAGATGAAGGAGCGTGTCGGCCAGACTCTGGGTCGCAAGGAGGCGCGGGGCCTCATGGTTTCCACCTTCCATACCCTGGGCCTTGATATCATACGCCGTGAGCACAAGAGCCTGAATCTCAAGGCGAACTTCTCCCTGTTCGATGACACCGACCAGCTGGCGCTGCTCAAGGAGCTGACCGAAGACGAGCTCGACAACGACAAGGACAAGCTGTCGGCCCTGATCAGCCAGATCTCCAACTGGAAGAATGACCTCATACTGCCGGCGCGTGCCATGCGTATCGCCCAGGGGCCGGAAGAGGTGCTGATGGCCCAGCTCTACGAGCGCTATCACCGCCAGATGGTGGCCTATAACGCGCTCGACTTCGATGACCTTATCGTGATGCCGACCCTGTTGCTCAAGAGCAATGAAGAGGTGCGCACCCGCTGGCAAAACAAGATCCGCTACCTGCTGGTCGATGAGTACCAGGACACCAACACCAGCCAATACGAGCTGGTGAAGCAGATCGTCGGTGAGCGGGCCCGCTTTACCGTGGTAGGGGACGATGACCAGTCCATCTACTCCTGGCGTGGCGCCAAGCCGCAGAATCTGGTGCTGCTCAACGAAGACTTTCCGAGCCTCAAGCTGATCAAGCTGGAGCAGAACTACCGCTCCAAGGGGCGCATTCTGAAATGCGCCAACATATTGATCGCCAACAACCCTCACGTGTTCGACAAGGCGCTCTTCTCCGAGCTCGATTACGGGGTGCCGGTCAAAGTACTGTTTGCCAAAAATGAGGAGCACGAGGCGGAGCGGATCGCTGCCGAGCTGATGGGCCACAAGTTCATGAACCGCACCCGGTTCAAGGATTACGCCATCCTCTACCGTGGCAACCATCAGTCGCGCATCTTCGAGAAGGCGCTGATGACCAACCGCATCCCCTATCGCATCTCGGGCGGTACCTCTTTCTTCTCCCGTACCGAGATCAAGGACATCATGGCTTATCTCAAGCTGCTGGTGAATCCGGACGAGGACACCGCCTTCCTGCGGGTGGTCAATCTGCCACGGCGGGAGATAGGTCCCACCACGCTCGAAAAACTGGGTCAGTATGCCAACCAGCGTGGCAAGAGCCTGTTTGCCGCCAGCTTTGAGCTGGGGCTGGAACAGTCCCTTTCCGGCCGTGGCTTGAGTGCACTACAAGCATTTACCAACTGGCTGGTGCGATTAGGCGAGCAGGCGCAGCGGGGCAACCCGGTTGAGGCGGTGCGGGACATGATCAAGGAGATCCACTACGAGGAGTGGCTCTACGAGACTTCCCCCAGCCCGAAGGCGGCCGAGATGCGGATGCAGAACGTCTCCACCCTCTATCGCTGGATCACCGAAATGCTGGAAGGGGATGAGCTGGAAGAGTCGATGACGCTCGCTCAGGTGGTCACCCGCCTTACCTTGCGCGACATGATGGAGCGCAACGAAGGAGAAGATGACGCCGATCAGGTGCAGCTGATGACACTGCACGCCTCCAAGGGGCTGGAGTTCCCTTATGTATTCATGGTGGGGATGGAAGAGGGCCTGTTGCCCCATCAGACCAGCATCGATGAAGACAACGTGGAGGAAGAGCGGCGCCTCGCCTACGTGGGCATTACCCGTGCCCAGACCGAGCTCACCTTCACCCTCTGCAAGGAGCGGCGCCAGTATGGAGAGTCGGTAAGGCCCGAGCCGAGCCGCTTCCTGCTGGAGCTGCCCCAGGACGATCTAGAGTGGGAAAATCAGAAGAAGGTGACGGCAGAGGAGCGCCAGCAGAAAGGGCAGGTTGGCGTCGCCAACCTGCGAGCACTGTTCAAGAAGGATTGAGCCGACACGGCTAGCCGCGTTCACCCTTGGTCTGGCTGAGCAAAGGGGTGATATCTGCCCCCGGCATGGGTGGTGAAATGTAGCGTCCTTGCCCCATCAGGCAGCCCATGTCGATCAGCTTCTGCAATTGCTGCTGGTTCTCGATCCCTTCGACTACCAGAGTGAAATCCAGATCCTGGCAGATGTCCCGCATGGCGCGGATCAGCGCCAGATCCTTGGGGGATTGCAGCATGCGATGGGTGAAACTATCATCCACCTTGATGTAGTCCACCGGGAAATGGAACAGGGCGTTGAGGGAGGAGAAGCCGGTGCCAAAATCATCCAGACTGATCTGAATGCCTTTGGCCCTCAGCTCGTGCAAAGAGGTGAGGGCATCGGAATCCTGCCGCGACAGCTCCCGCTCGTTGAATTCGAAAATCAGGTAACCCGGTGCTATCCCCTCACTCTCAATAATGTCTACCAGTCGCATGATCTGGTCATGGTTGACCAGATGCTTGCCGGAGAGGTTGATCGCAACCTTGAACTTGCTCTGGCCCGACATGGGCAGCCAGTTCTTCAGTTGTTGGCAGGTGTGGCGCAGTATCTGGTAATCCAGCTCCTGAATAAGTCCGCACTGCTCCGCCAACGGGATGAAGTCGAAGGCATCCTTGAGTACACCCTCCTCCGTGATCCAGCGAGCCATCACCTCCAGCCCGGTCAGACGACTGTCCTTGAGCCGGATCACCGGCTGGAAATAAGGCACTATGCGCCCCTCTCGCAGGGCTCTGGCCAGCATCTCCTCCGGTGAGGTCCAGGTCTGGGCCGAGCACTCTTCCGAATAGCTGACGATGCGGCTGCGACCGTTGCGTTTGGCCTGATACATGGCCAGGTCGGCCTGATGCAGCAGTTGACTGATATCTGAAGTCTGCTCCGACACACTGGCCACCCCCAGGCTGACTGTGATGCTCAGCTCATTGCCTTGCAGCCGGAATGGATAGGAGAGGCGGCTGATGACGCGGTTGAGAACAGGGCTGATATCCTCCTCGTCCTTGCTGTTGTCCAAGTAGATGACGAATTCGTCCCCTCCCAGTCTGGCCACCATGTCGTTTTGTCTGATGCAGGTTTGCAGACGGCGACTCATCTCTTTGAGCAACTGATCGCCAGCGCTATGGCCCAGGGTGTCATTGACCTGCTTGAAGTGATCCACATCGACGAAGATGAGTGCAAATCCTGGCGTCTTGTAGCGGTGGAAGTGGGTCATGGCATGATTGAGGTGATTCATCAGCAGCGCCCGATTCGGCAACTGGGTCAGCGGATCGTGCAGGGCATCGAATTGCAGCCTGCGTTCGAGCTCCTGGTGTTGCTTGAGTTGTTTCTGCAATCTGAGATTGGTCTGCCGCAGCTGTTGCAGGCGCTGGTTGATGGAGTCTTCCGAGTTGATGTCGTGCAGCTGCTGCCGGATCCGCCTCAGCTCCAGCAACAGGGTCAGCTGGCTGCGCAGAAAGTCGAGGAACAACCGGTTATCTGTCTCCAGCGGCTGCTGAGTACTGATAAGGAAGTGGGCAAAGTATTGCTGCTGCAGGCGCAAGGGCTGGCTGTACCAGTGCAACTGCTCTTTGTGCTGTTCCATGTTGTTGGTGCTGTGGCACAGGCTGGTGATGAACTCATCGCTGTGCGGTGGCTGCTCGGGATATATTTTTTCCAGCCGATGGCTGTCGATTCGGACCAGCAACATATCCTGAATGGCCAGTATCTGGCGTAGCACAGCCTCCAGCTGGGAGAACAGTGCCTGGCTGGGCAGGGTATTGGCCAGGCGGATAATGCGATTGATGCTCTCAATCTTTTTTTGCCAGTCCGGATCCTTGCGGATAAGGGGGGAGGCCAGTTCCGATAGCTGGGAGCCTGCCTGGGTTTCATTCAGCCGCTTGGCGAGACATTCCAGCAACAGGCGCAGTGTGGGCAGATCCTTGGGCTGACAGCAGGCCAGTAACCACTGTATCTGACCGTGCTCGACCGGCAGTATGCACCAGCCTTTCGCCTCATCGAGCTGGTCAAGCTGATCGGAGATCCGCGACTCCTCCAGCCCCAGCTGCAGTTTGAAACGGTCAGAAATCTGATGCTCGCAGACCCAGTGCAGCCCCGCTTCCGATAAGCCCAATATGCCAAAATGTTGCAGAGGACAGAGCTGGTTCAGCTGCTGGATCAGGGTGTCATACTCTTTGGGGGTGGCCTCGGAGGGTGCTGGGAAGTCCATAATAGAGGAAACCAACGCCAACAAGGGAGTCGAGTAATGCGGTGCTGTGGGTTGGGCTGACATAGAAACTCCCGGTTTGCCTACCTTACAAAGAGTAGTCGGAAGTAAACAGATTGAAAGGGCCGCAATTGCGGCCCTTTCAATCACTTAGAGGTTGTCGGTCATGTAGTGAATGGCGTTTTCGATCTCTTCATCGCTACAGGTGACGCAAGTCCCCCGTGCTGGCATCACACCGCTCTTGCCGGTGAAGCCTTCAATTGCATGTTTCTTTAATATATCAATGCCTTGCGCTATGCGTGGCTCCCACACAGCCTTGTCGCCGCGTTTGGGGGCACCGGCAATACCCATGTCATGACAGGCAAAGCACGCCCCTTTGTACACGGCCTCGCCATCACGTGGGCCGGATGGTGCTGCCGCCACAGGAGCTGCGCCTGCAGTCGCAATCCCTTCCAGCTCCTTGGCGGTATAGACCTGACCGACGGGCTTGATCCGTTCGGCAATCGCGTCCGGTGACATCTCATCGGCAGCAAGTACAACGCCGGACAAACTGGCAGCCGTCATTCCGACAGCCAGCAAATAGCTCAGTTTTTTCAACACGCTCATGTACTCCCAGCAGGCTTTTATTATCCCTAGAAAACGGCTGGATTATAACCGAATAGTTACAGCCATTTAAACGCTTGTGTGTGAAGTGTTAAGCACTCTGCGTGCAAAGTTTCTTCGTCAGATCACAAACTGGTGAGGATGCATGATAAAAAAACCCGGTATTCACCGGGTTTCATGAAAGAGGGCGACCCAAGGGCTTATTTGTCCCAGCTGAGGATTACCTTGCCGGACTTGCCTGACCCCATGGCTTCGAAGCCTTGCTGGAAGTCATCGATATGGAAATGATGGGTGATGATGGGAGTGAGATCCAGACCTGACTGGATCAGGCTTGCCATCTTGTACCAGGTCTCGAACATCTCGCGGCCGTAGATCCCTTTGATAAACAGTCCCTTGAAGATCACCTTGTTCCAGTCTATGGCCATGGTGGAGGGGGGGATGCCGAGCATGGCAATTTTGCCGCCGTGGTTCATCTTGTCGATCATGTCCTGGAAGGCCGAGGGCACACCGGACATCTCCAGCCCCACGTCGAAGCCTTCAGTCATGCCGAGTTCGCTCATCACGTCAGCAAGTTTCTCTTTGCTGACGTTGACGGCGCGGGTGGCACCCATCTTGCGAGCCAGCTCCAGCCGATATTCGTTGACGTCCGTGATCACCACATGACGGGCTCCCACGTGGCGACAGACGGCTGCAGCCATGATGCCGATGGGGCCTGCACCTGTGATGAGCACGTCTTCGCCCACCAGGTCGAAGGAGAGCGCAGTGTGCACTGCGTTGCCGAACGGGTCGAAAATGGCGGCCAGTTCATCGGGGATGTTGTCGGGCAGCTTGAAAGCGTTGAAGGCCGGGATCACCAGATATTCGGCGAAGGAACCCGGGCGGTTGACGCCGACCCCTATGGTGTTGCGGCACAGGTGGGTGCGGCCGGCCCGGCAGTTACGGCAGTGACCGCAGGTAATGTGGCCCTCGCCGGAGACCCGATCCCCCACGGCGAAGCCACGCACTTCCTGGCCGACGGCGACCACTTCGCCCACGTATTCATGACCGACCACCATGGGCACGGGGATGGTCTTTTGGGCCCATTCGTCCCAGTTGTAGATGTGCATGTCGGTGCCACAGATGGCGGTCTTGCGGATCTTGATCAGCAGATCGTTGTGGCCGAGCTCGGGTGCCGGGACATCCGTCATCCAGATGCCGACTTCGGCTTTGAGTTTGGAGAGTGCTTTCATGGTTGTTCCTTCATGCCAGTCAATCACGATGAATGCAGAAAAAAGGGGCTGCAGCCCCTTGGTTCAAATCAGATGACACCGAGTTCGCGGCCGATGCCGATGAAGGCATCGATCGCCTTGTCCAGCTGTTCACGGGTATGAGCGGCGGACATCTGGGTGCGAATGCGGGCCTGGCCCTTGGGGACGACAGGGAAGGAGAAACCCACCACGTAGATGCCGGCGGCCAGCATGCGGCTCGCCATTTCGGAGGCCAGCTTGGCATCCCCCAGCATCACAGGGATGATGGCGTGATCGGCACCTGCCAGGGTGAATCCGGCAGCGCTCATCCGCTCGCGGAAGTAACGGCTGTTCTCTTTCAGGCGGGCGCGCAGCTCGTGACCGTCGGCCAGCATGTCGATCACCTTGATGGTGGCCGAGACGATGGAGGGGGCCAGCGAGTTGGAGAAAAGGTAGGGACGGGAGCGTTGACGCAGCCAGTCGATCACCTCTTTCTTGCCTGAGGTGTAGCCACCGGAGGCGCCTCCCAGTGCCTTGCCCAGGGTGCCGGTAATGATGTCGACTCTGTCCAGCACACCGCAGTATTCATGGGTGCCGCGACCGTTGTCGCCAATGAATCCGACTGCGTGGGAATCATCCACCATCACCAGGGCATCGTACTTGTCGGCCAGATCGCAGATGGATTTCAGATCGGCGATGACTCCATCCATGGAGAAGACGCCGTCGGTGGCGATCAACTTGAAACGGGCACCATCGGCGTTGGCCTGTTTGAGCTGGGCTTCCAGCTCGGCCATGTCGTTGTTGGCATAGCGATAACGCCTGGCCTTGCACAGCCGCACGCCGTCTATGATGGAGGCATGGTTGAGGGCATCGGAAATGATGGCGTCTTCGGCACCGAACAGGGTTTCGAACAGGCCGCCGTTGGCATCGAAGCAGGAGGAGTAGAGGATGGTATCCTCGGTGCCGAGGAAGGCAGAGAGCTTCTGTTCCAGCACCTTGTGGTTGTCTTGGGTACCGCAGATGAAGCGCACCGAGGCCATGCCGAAGCCGTGGCTATCGAGCCCCTGATGGGCTGCTTCGATAAGTTCCTTGTGGTTGGCCAGTCCCAGGTAGTTGTTGGCACAGAAGTTCAGTACCTGCTCACCGCCCACCGCAATCTGGGCCTGTTGGGCCGAGGTGATGATGCGCTCCTGCTTGTACAATCCTTCAGCCTGTACTTGGCCAAGTTGCTCGGTCAGGTGACGATAGAATCCGTTAGACATCCTCGATCCTTATTGGCTATTGCAGCTGTTTATCAACAATGGGCAGTATTTTACTGCAATCTGTTGCGGTGAATTCAAATGATTGTGCTGACATTCAACAATTGTGAAACAGATCTCACCCTGCTGGTTGGGCCAGTTGACTGTAATGCTGCTCCAGTTGACGGATCTGCCCGGCCACCTGGGGCTGAATATAGGGACGCAGCAGGAACAGCACCCGCAATACCCCCTGGTAGAGCAGTGGCTTGGTGATGCGGGTATGGGGGGCCTGGGCAATCTGGAACGGGATCCAGCAGGTCACCACCATCTTGATGGTCTGGCCAAGGTCGGGCAGGTCCTCGTCGTTGACATCTATGATACCCCCTTCGCGCAGGCTCCTGAGCAGGGCGACCACTGAGGAGCGCAATTGCTCCTGGGCCTTGAGATACTTCTGCTGCAATGGCTCATCGCGACTGAGGATGTCCGGTAAATTTGCGTAGAAAAAACGGAACTGCCACATCAGATAAAAGATGGCATCCAGGTAGCCCATCAGGTTTTCCAGCTTGATCTCGTTGCTGCGCGCCGGGGTAAAGCTCTCGCTCAGGTGACGGGCATATTGATCAAAAATCGAGTGGATGATGTCTTCTTTATTCCTGAAATGGTAATAAAGGTTGCCTGGGCTGATGCCCAGATGGGCGGCAATGTGGTTGGTGGTGATGTTGCGTTCACCCTGATCGTTGAACAGCTCGGTGGCGCTGTGAATGATCCTGTCTCTGGTTTTCATCACTGTTCCCTCTGGCGGGCCCCTTGCATCAAGGTCGAATCCCCTTGCGGCCCGTGATAAACTTTTCGGCAATTTCAAATTGGCTCACTATACACAGCTTTAACAAGCAGTCACATGTGACCATCAACGTACGCGAGGCAAACTCCATGATCGTAGTAACTGGCGGTGCTGGCTTTATCGGCAGCAATCTGGTCAAGCAGCTGAACGCTCAAGGACGGACCGATATCGTGGTCATCGATGACCTGACCGACGGCACCAAGTTCGTCAATCTGGTCGACCTGACCATTGCCGATTACATGGATAAGGACGAGTTCCAGGCGCGGATCGTCTCCGGTGACGAGTTTGAAGAGTGGGATGACGGCATCGAGGTGATCTTCCATGAAGGTGCCTGCTCCGCTACCACGGAGTGGAATGGCAAGTTCATCATGGAGGTCAATTACGAGTACTCCAAGGATCTGTTCCACTACTGTATCGAGCGGGAAATTCCGTTCATTTATGCCTCCTCCGCCGCGACCTACGGTGGCCGCAACGACAACTTCATCGAAGATCCCAAGTTCGAGCAGCCGCTCAACGTCTATGGCTACTCCAAGCAGTTGTTCGACCAGTACGTGCGTCGCTGGCTGCCGGAGATCAACTCCCAGGTCGTGGGTCTGAAGTACTTCAACGTCTACGGTCCGCGCGAGCAGCACAAGGGTTCCATGGCCTCTGTGGCTTTCCACCTCAATACCCAGGTGAAGCAGGGTGACAATCCCAAGCTGTTCGAGGGCTGTGACGGTTTCCCGGATGGTGGCCAGATGCGTGATTTCATCTATGTGGACGATGTCTGCAAGGTTAACCTCTGGTTCTGGCAGAACCCGCAGCACTCCGGCATCTTCAACTGCGGCACCGGCCGAGCCGAGCCTTTCCAGAACGTGGCCGAGGCCGTGATCAAGCATCACCAGCAGGGCGCCATCGAGTACATCCCTTTCCCGGATCATCTCAAGGGTCGCTATCAGAGCTTCACCCAGGCAGACCTGACCAGGCTGCGCGGTGTCGGTTATGACGGCGAGTTCAAGACAGTGGCCGAAGGCGTGGCCGATTACATGGCCTGGTTGAACCGGGCGTAAATCAGCCTTATGGAGTCCGGGCCGTCTCCTAAAGAGATGGCCCGTATTTTTAGTATTAAAACCTCCAATTGAAGTGACTTTAAGTATGAAAAAGAAAGTGCTATTCCTGATGGAGACGTTGGGAGGGGGAGGGGCTGAAAAGGTATTAGTTAATATTGTCAATAGCCTTGATGATATCAAGTATGACGTCACGTTGTTATTATTGAAACGTGAGGGAATGTATCTATCAAAAATTCCACCTCATGTAAAAATAAAATACCTGCTAGATGCAGAGCCTACGGGGCTAGTGCGTAGAGGAATGATGTATTCGCTAAAGAAAAGATGGCTTAATGCAGTTCTATCAAAGCCATGGCTAGCCAACATGTCGTTCCCAGAGGAGTATGATGTCGGGGTTTCTTTTCTGGAGGGTGACAGTAGTTTGCTATTATCCCACTTGGATGGTCCCAAGAAAAAAATAGCATGGGTACATATAGACCTAGAGAAACATCATACTCTGCCAAGAGAGATAGAGAAGGCCGTATATGAGAGCATGGATCAAATAATCTGTGTTTCGGAAGGTTCTAAGCATTCAGTCTTGAGTCTTTACCCTGCCCTCAATGATATTACCTCAGTTATTTATAACCCGATAGATCTAAAAAAAATCATTGATGGTGGCGAACAGAAAATCAGAGTTGGTTCGGGTCTCAATGTATTGGCTGTTGGTCGCTTGCTCAATGATCAAAAGGCATTTGATGTTCTGTTGGATGCTCACAGAATAAACATATCTGCGGGATTGAATTATCACTTGACTATTCTTGGTGAAGGATCAGACAGGTCGACTCTGGAAGCCTATATCACAGAGCATCAACTGGGTGATAATACTAGTCTGCTTGGTTTCAAAGACAATCCTTATCCCTACATTGCAGGTTGTGACATATTTGTCATTTCTTCTCATTATGAGGGGTATCCAGTTGTACTGGTTGAGGCGATGACGCTCGGCAAACCCATTGTGTCAACCGATTGTACCGGACCCAAAGAGGCATTAAGTAATGGGGAGTTTGGTCATTTGGTACCCATTGCGAATGCACAAGCGTTAGCTGATGGTTTGAAAATGCTATTGGAGAATGATGCCATTCGTGAACGCTATGCTGAGTTATCAAAGCAGCGATCTGAATTTTTCAGCTTCGAACGCAGCATGCAAGATATTGAGACACTATTAAATACCTAGTCATCGCCTCATCGGCATGATGAAATTCGTCTACCGCTCTCTCATGGAATGGTAGAGAGATGTATAGAATACGTTGTGGGTGGGAAAAATATGAACATATTGATGGCACTCTCCCAGCTCGAAGTGACGGGAGCTGAGGTCTATGCCACCACTGTCGGTAACGAATTGACCCGACGTGGTCATCAGGTTTGCTACGTATCGGATACGCTGACCAAGCCTACTCTGGGGCCGGTGTTCAAGCTGCGTTTCAACAAGCGCAGCATATTGCGCCGTTTCTGGCATGTGTTTTACCTCATCTATCTCATCAAGAAGCACCATATTCAGTTGGTACACGCCCACTCCCGAGCCTCCGGCTGGAGCAGCTATGTGGCCTGCAAGCTGACTGGCACTCCCATGATTACCACGGTTCATGGACGTCAGCCGGTACACGCTTCTCGCAAGGCCTTCCATGCCCTCGGCTATCGGGCAGTGGCCGTTTGTGAGGATATTGCCCGCCAGATCATCGACAATCTGGGGGTGGATCCGGACATAGTGCAGGTACTGCGCAACGGTATCGAGACCGACAAGTTCCAGCCTGTGCCGGTGCCTGACAATGCCAGGCCGGTGATCGCCATCATAGGTCGCCTGAGCGGTCCCAAGGGCGAGCTCTGTTATCGCCTGCTGGATGAGGTGCTTGATCTGGACACTTGTCAGGTTCGTGTGGTGAGCGGCAGTCAGGTGCCCGAGCGTTTCTGTCGCTTTCAGAACCAGGTCGATTTTGCCGGCTATGTGGATGATGTGCCTGCCTTGCTGGCGGGTTGCGATCTGGTGATCGGGGCTGGTAGGGTCGCAATAGAGGCACTGCTGTGCGGACGACCTGCGTTTGCCATCGGCGAGGCCAAAGCGATTGGTCTGGTGACTGAACAGAACCTGGCGGAGGCGCTGGCCAGTAATTTTGGCGACATAGGCCCACAGGATCTGGCTATCGACTTCGCTGCCTTGAAGGCGCAAATTCTGCCTGCGTTGGCCAGCCGGAGTGTGCCGGACGTTATTTGCCAGCGCATTCTGGCTGAGTATGGCTTGCAAGGGGTAGTATCCGGGCTGGAGTCTGTCTATCAGGATGCCGTGGTCGAGACCCTGCGCCGGGAGATGCCTGTCGTCATGTATCACCGCTTTATCGAGCATGACAGCGAGAAGGGGGTTCATGGTACCTGGATGCCGATTGCCATGTTTGAGAAGCATCTGCGCTTGCTGAAATGGCTGGGCTACGAGACGCTGACCTTCTGCGATCTGGCTGACAGGGGCTTCATTCATCGCCTGAAATATGGCAAGAGATACCTGATGATTACCGTCGACGACGGCTATCAGGACAACCTGACGCGCATGCTGCCATTGCTTGAAAAATACGGTTACAAAGCAGTGGTATATGTGGTGACGGGAGAAGAGCATAATCGCTGGGACGTGGAACACCCCACCAATCCGGATACCCAGGTTTCCCTGATGAATGGGGAGCAGATAAAAGCACTGGTGGCCTCCGGCCATGTGGAGATTGGAGGCCATACCCTGACCCATCCACGGCTGAGCAAGCTCCCCCCCGAGCAACAAGCCCATGAAATAAGAGAAAATAAACGACAGTTGGAGGCATTGCTTGGCTATTCGCTGCTGTCGTTTGCTTACCCTTATGGGGACATGGATGATAGCGCCAAGGAGCAGGCACAGGCCGCTGGTTACCGCTTTGCCGTAGCCACCAACAGTGGTCCCAGAGCTATGCATCAGGATCCCTATCGGATCCGTCGTATCGCCATTTTCCCTCGTACCGATGTTTTTGGCCTGTGGCGGAAGATTCGGGGTAACTACGTATTCAGGAAATAATAATTGATGTCTATTAGAAGCCTCGAACTGCTCGACAAAGCTACAACAGCCTTGTTTGCGCTGGTGATTATGTTTTCCTTTTGCGGTCTTTTTTTGGTGCCAGCCGGCCAGACAATTCTTTCCAATCTACTCGTCGTGGCATCCGTATTTGGTCTGCTAAATTACTTTGTTGGTAAAAAGCGAGACGTCGGGCTTGAGGACCGGCGTATTCTCTGGGTATTGGCAGCCTATGCAGTCATGATTTTTGTAAACCGGTTGATCCATGGTGATCAATATGGTGTGATGCGTGGTTTATTCTACGTTGTCGTGTTTGCGTTGATGATACCACGCAAGCCAGTTCTGTTGACATTAGGCTATGCTGCGATTGTCACTGGGGGTATTGGCTTGGGTATTATGAGCCTCTGGCAATATCAAAGTGGTATTGTCAGAGTTGAAGGATTTACCAATGCCATTCTCTTTTCACAGGCGGCATTGACACTGGCGATATTGAACTGGTTTGTGTTCCAGCAGAGGCAACTGTTGCGCTGGATAAGGTATGGTGCCTTGGTCGCGTTAGTGGCGGCCCTGTTTGCTCTCTATCTGTCCCAGAGTCGGGGGGTCTGGTTGGCCCTTGGTGGTATCGTTGGTTATGTCATTTGCTACAAGGCGTTATTCAAACCATGGAAATATATTGCCATAGCAATATTGTGCATCGCATCCATGGGTATTACTTACCATACCAATCAATTGGTACAACTCAGGGTCGCAGATGCGGTTTCTGATCTTAATCTGGCTGAAAAAGGATCGTATAACTCTTCGTGGGGGTTGAGGGTCGTTGCATGGCAGAGTGCTTGGCTTGGGTTTCTGGATGCACCTGTTACCGGAGTGGGTACTAATGGTTTTGATGCATTGAAACAAGAGCAGGTCGCGCGAGGATTGGTTCCTCCATTGGCTCTGAATGCTGCCTTGGCACATGCTCACAGCCAATATATGCAGAACCTGGTTATTCGAGGTGGGATAGGCTTTGTCGTGCTGGTAGCATTCCTTTTCCTACCTCTATGGTTGTCCATGAAAAAAATGGGTGGAGATGCAGCATGTGTTCTGATTCCACTTTCCTTTGCCATCAGTGCATTCAGCGACGTACCATTTGAACATCAAGACATACTATATCTATATGTCTTGAGTATGATATTTGTTTGGCATTCATCTGAAATAAAAGTAAATGAGAGCGCATTATGATTCCGATATTTGTTATTAGTCTTTCTCGAAGTCAAGATCGGCGAGCAATGCTTATTAAACAGATGAAGCATCTTGGCCTTGAATTTACATTTTTCGATGCAGTCGATGGTAAAGCGTTGAGTGATGCTGAGTTGCAGCATGTTGACTTTCCCCTTGCCCGTGAGACGTGTGGTCACGATCTCAGCATGGGCGAAGTAGGCTGTGCCATGAGTCATATCAGGTTGTATGAGATGATGGTGGAAAGAAATATAGAGCGTTGTGTGGTGCTGGAGGATGATATATATCTCCATATGCACTTCAACGCGATTATGGAGAGCGCCATTGCAAAGAGTCATTCTGAGATTATTTTCTTGTATCATGGCAAAGCTAAATGTTGGCCATGGATGAAGCCTTTGCCCGAGGGATATCGTCTTGCAAGATATCGCACCCCAAGTTGTAGCTCTAAACGTGGGATAATCTCTACTGCTGGTTATATATTGACATTGTCTGGTGCTAAAAAATTATTAAGCAAGGCATATCCAATCAGAATGCCATCTGATTATCTGACCGGGCGGTTGCAATTGAATGGACTGACTGCATCCGGAGTTGAGCCAAGCTGCATGGATGTAGGATTGTTTGAGACAACGATCGATGATCGCAACTATGGTCCTCATCTGGCTAACCGAGAGGTCGAATCGTGATTGGATATCTGCAGCTATTACGCGACCGGATTCGTCGAGCCTTGGGAATTATTTTTTTTGACAAGAAGACCCCTCTTGGCTTGCAAGGAGAAATAAGTCATATTTTAGTTATTCGTTGGGATGCCAAGATAGGCGATTCATTTGCCTCATCATTTTTCTTCCGAGAGCTGAAAAAGCTGCCTAATAAATTCATTACTGTTATTACCTCCCCTGCCTTGGCACCTTTGTATCGAGAGGAGTTTGGTGTTGACCATGTGATAGAAGTAACTAAAAGGCCAAGTTACAGAACTCTTTGCGATATAGCCTTGTCAATTCCTCATGTGGATCTGGCAATACATCTCACCGAAGGGATGAAGATGAAAGACTTATACTTTTTGTATAAGTTATCGCCAACCAATATCGCATCGCTGGATGATAATGTCGCACGGGTAAATATAAAGCTCTCTGATACTACCAAGGGCATGCTATTTCAAGAGAAATATACATATCTATTAAATATGTTAGGGTTAATGGATGTAGATACTACATATATCATCCCCGATGTTGCTAGAGACAAGGTTATATCTGGCTGCGACAATAGTATTGTCATCAATCCTTTTGGTAGTACGCGTTACAAGTCCATGTCACAAGGAAAGGTAACGGAATTGCTGACTGTTTTGGGTCAGTGTTTCCCCACTCGTCATTTTGCTCTACTTTCCTCACCGGCCACTCGTGAGGATGCACAGAAGATGATAAATGGTTGTGGTGCAAACAATGTGGCGCTACTGGAAGGGGTGAATACAATTGAGGATGCAATTTATTGCATTCGGGCAGCCAACGTGGTCATTTCGGTCGATACTGCCATCGTTCATATCGCAGCCGGACTAAAAAAACCACTGATCGCCATTTACCCACTACATGGGAATGAGTTCAATCAATGGCTACCAAGTCCCTCACCCTTAACCAAGGTGATATTTAGCCACTCTCCCGGCATCAATGCGGATATGAACAATGTAGAAAGTCATGCAATATCTGACGCGCTTTCTATGTTGCTGTCAATTGAGCAATAAGTGTACTCATTCTTTCCGTCACCATCTCGGGAGTAATGAGGCGATAGAGTTGCTCATTCGTGCCATTTTTATCCAGTGCTGATAGCTGGTCAGTTTCTGCCCCCTTGGCATCGAACACATCAATGGCTTGATAACGGGGGTGGTTGACCGGGTTAGCGATGATCTTGTCGCCGCCCGGGGCGACTATGGTCAGCAGGGGCAGGTCGATGGCCTGCGCCATGTGGCGGGGACCGGTGTCATTGCCGACAAACAGCTGACAATGGGCGAACAGACCCACCAGTTCACGCACCGAGCGGGTCTTGATGTGGTCAAACACGCTGGCCTGCAGCTCGGTTGACAGCAGCGGTTTGAGGCTGCGGTTGTACTCTTCTTCTCCCGGCCCGCAGTAGATCAGGATCTGGGCGTTGTGCTGTTCGATGAGCCATTGGGCAACCTGGGCGAAGCAGTCGATGGGCCAACGCTTGTAGTGTCCCAGCGAGTTGACCCCCATGGCGATCAAGGGTCGCGCGGGATCGACGCCGGCCGCCTGCAAGGTTTCACGTCCCTGCCGTTTTTCTTCCTCACTCAGCCAGAGATGGTAATTGCGATCTTCCCTGGCCAGGTTGAGGGGTTTTAGCAGCGAAAACCTGTCGTCAACCAGGGTGCTGTTGCCCTGGAATTCTGTGTCTTTGCGAAAGCGCACTATGCGGTTGTGGCCGAGTCGCCAGGGGAAGGAGTCAAATCCTATCCGCAACCTGGCGCCGGAGAAGAGGCAAGTCAGCAGACCGATCATCTGGCCCTGGCTGTTGACCACCACGTCATAGTGTTCGCGGCGGATATCCAGCAGCAGGTCCTTCATGTAACGCCAGTCGTTGCGCTTGGCTTTCTCGATGACGATGAGTCGATCTATATTGGGATTGCCCTGCGCCATACCCGCGCAATAGTCCATGACCAGATAGTGAACTTCCCCGGTTGGCTCGTTCTGCTTGAGGTTGTTGCACAGCGCGGTGGAGATCAGCACATCCCCTATCTGTTTGGTTTGAACTACAAGGTATTTCATAAGGCAGGCCTCAATAGAGGTCGTTGTTGATCATCAGCGTGCCAGCATACCGCACAAGCGAGCCAGATGCTGTCGGCTCTGAGTGAAAATCTGATCTGGCTCAAGCCAATGGTGGCGTAGTGCGAACACAAAGTAGAAGCCCGTCGATGACGGGCTTCTTGCATCCATCACTCTATGTTCTGGATCTGCTCGCGCATCTGTTCGATGAGGACTTTCAGCTCGACGGCGGACTGGGTCACGTCGGCGTTGATGGATTTCGAACCGAGCGTGTTCGACTCGCGGTTGAACTCCTGCATCATGAAGTCCAGACGACGGCCACAGGCGCCGCCCTTCTTCATGATCTTGATGGTTTCGCTGATGTGCATCTCCAGGCGATCCAGCTCTTCGGCCACGTCGATCTTCTGGGCCAGCAGCACGATTTCCTGCTCGATACGGGCCGGATCCAGCTCCACCTTGGCCTCGGTAAGGCGATCGGTGAGCTTCTGGCGCTGCCACTCTATGATCTGCGGCAGGTGTATGCGCACCTTCTTCACTTCCACCTGAATGCCATCCAGACGCTGCTGGATCAAGTTCTTGAGGTTGGCACCCTCGCTGGCACGGGAGGCGATGAAATCCTCCATGGTCTGGTCAAACCCGCCGAGCAGCTCGGTGGCAACCGCGTCCATGTCCTGTTCGGCGGCGGCCATGACACCCGGCCAGCGCAGCACGTCGACAGGGTTGAGCTGGCCCTGGCCCGCTTCTTTCATTACCCAGTTGGCGCTGTCTATGATCAGCTTGGCCAGCTCTTCATTGATGTGCAGCTGGCTGGCGGCGGCTTGTGCTGCTTCGAAACGCAGGTTGCACTCCACCTTGCCGCGCTGCAGCTTGGCGCGGAAACGTTCACGCAGCACCGGCTCCAGGCTGCGCAGTTGCTCCGGCAGGCGAATGTAGGTTTCCAGATAGCGCTGGTTGACCGAACGAATTTCCCAAACGGCTGTGCCCCAGTCGCCCTTGAATTCCTTGCGGGCGTAGGCGGTCATGCTGTGAATCATTGATTGTTCCGAGCTTGATGAAGTGTGCGGCCAGTATACTCAGCCAGACTTGTCCCGTCAGCCATAGCCGTGGCTTTAGAACCCGTTCCGGCTTTTGTGGGCCAGTGTTGAGCCGGGCCCGGTGCTGCCCTGGCTCATGAACGAGGGTGATAGGCGCCGGTTTCTGCGTGGTTCCTCACCTTTGAGATGACTGCTCTTGACCGATCATGAACGGCTTCTTAGCGGCTGATATTTGGGGCTGGATCACTTATACTCCTTCGCCAATTTGAGTCAGCCCAGAGGTCCGTTCCATGTCACGTCCAAGCGATCGCAGTGCCGCGCAACTTCGCCCGGTTACCATTACCCGTAATTTCACCAAACATGCAGAAGGCTCAGTGCTGGTGGAGTTCGGTAACACTCGCGTGCTCTGCACCGCCAGCGTCGACACCAGCGTACCGCGCTTCCTGAAAGGGAAGGGTCAGGGTTGGGTCACTGCCGAATACGGCATGCTGCCGCGCTCCACTCACTCCCGGATGAACCGCGAAGCGGCCGCCGGCAAGCAGAGTGGCCGTACTCTGGAGATCTCCCGTCTGATCGCCCGCTCCCTGCGTGCGGCGGTAGACCTGACTGCGCTGGGCGAGCACTCCATCACCGTTGACTGTGATGTGCTGCAAGCCGATGGCGGTACCCGCACCGCCTCCATTACCGGTGCCTGCGTGGCGCTGGTGGATGCGCTGAACTGGATGGTTGAGAAAGGCATGCTCAAGCAGAGCCCGCTCAAGCAGATGATCGCCGCCGTCTCCGTCGGCATGTATCAGGGCGAAGCCATCTGCGATCTGGAGTACATCGAAGACTCCGCTGCCGAGACCGACATGAACGTGGTGATGACCGAAGATGGTCGCATCATCGAGGTGCAGGGCACCGCGGAGGCCGAACCCTTCACCCATGAGGAGCTGCTGGCGATGCTGGGGCTCGCCAAGGGCGGCATTGAAGAGATCATTGCGCTGCAGAAGCAGTCACTCTCCTGATTTTAAAAACGCGGCATTGGCCGCGTTTTTTTATACCCCCACACAAGTAAACGACAAGCCAAACAAGGAGCCAGAATGAAAGCCTACCAGCGTCAATTTATCGAGTTCGCCCTGGAGAAACAGGTCCTCAAATTTGGTGAATTTACCCTGAAATCCGGTCGTAAAAGCCCCTACTTCTTCAACGCCGGCTTGTTCAACAGCGGCCGCGATCTGGCCCGCCTCGGCCGCTTCTATGCCGCCGCCCTTATGGACGCCGGCATCGAGTTCGATGTGCTATTTGGCCCGGCCTACAAGGGGATCCCCATCGCCTCCGCCACCGCCGTGCAGCTGGTGGAGCAACACGATGTGGATGTGCCCTGGTGCTTCAACCGCAAGGAGGCCAAGGATCACGGCGAGGGCGGCAATCTGGTGGGCAGCCCGCTCAAGGGGCGCATCATGCTGGTGGACGACGTCATCACCGCCGGGACCGCCATCCGCGAATCCATGGATCTGATCCAGGCCAATGGTGCTTCCCTGGCTGGCGTACTGATCGCGCTGGATCGTCAGGAGAAGGGCAAGGGTGAGCTCTCCGCCATTCAGGAGGTGGAGCGTGACTACGGCGCCCACATCATCGCCATCATCCAGATGGGGGATCTCATCGCCTATCTGGAAGAGAAACAGGCAGAGCAGCCGGAGCTGGCGGTACAACTGGCAGCCATGCAGGCTTATCGCGCCCAGTACGGCATCTAATCGCCCGCTGTTCTAGCGCTAACAAGCCATGCATCGGCGCTCGCCTCTTGCCCGGGTAATCTGGCAGGGGGCGGGCGCCGTTTTTTTATGTTTAAAAAGTGCGTGTCGTGGCTTGAGCTTGCCCTTACAGTAAAGGTTAGGGTTTGTCGGTCGGCAGCCAGTTTGGCCGATTGGTTCCGAGGAGGAACACCATGACCACCCAGATTCAAGACCCCATTCATCTGCAACTGCCGCTCAGCGGCATGAGCTGTGCCAATTGCGCCAGCCGCATCAGCACTGCCCTTAACCAGCTTGAGGGAGTAACGGCCACCGTCAACTTCGCGCTGGAGCAGGCAGCTATCGAGTTGAGCGATCCGGCCCGCTTGCCCGAAGTACTCGACAGCATTACCGGGCAGGGTTATGGCTACGGCCACGAGACCCTCTCCTTCCAGATCAGCGGCATGACCTGTGCCGGCTGCTCCGCACGTCTCAACAAGATGCTGGCGGCATTGCCTGGGGTTATTTCGGCTGAGGTCAATTTCTCCATCGAGCAGGCCCGCATCGAGCTGGTGCCGGGTATGCAGACGCCGGCCTCGTTGCGCGAACGTATAGAGGAGCTCGGCTTTGGAGCCCAGTTGGCGCAGGGCTCTGCCAGCGGTCGCCGCCAGCAGTTGCAGGCGCGTGAAGCGCAGGAAGCCGCCGCCGCGCACCAGGCGTTGCTTCAGGTTGTTATATCGGCCCTGCTGACCCTGCCGCTGCTGGTGGGCATGATCGCCATGGCGGGCTTGCTGCCCTGGCATATGCCCGCCTGGCTGGAGCTGGTGCTCGCCACCCCGGTGCAGTTCTGGATTGGGGCCCGCTTCTATCGCGGCGCCTGGCTCGCCATCAAGAATCGCTCCGCCAACATGGATGTGCTGGTGGCGACCGGCACCAGTGCTGCCTACTTCTACAGCCTCTACCTGCTGCTGACGTTGGGGATGGCCGCCAGCGGCAAGCTCTATTTCGAGGCGAGCGCCATCATCATCACGCTTATTTCGTTGGGCAAACTGCTAGAGGCCCGCGCCCGCCGCAGTACCCAGTCCGCCATTCGCGAGCTGATGGCGCTGCGGCCGGAAACTGCCACCGTCTGGCGTGGCGAGCGCTGGCAGAGCCTGGCCATCGATGAAGTGCTGCGCGGCGATCGGTTGCGGGTGCTAGTGGGCGAGCGGGTGCCGGTGGATGGCAAGATAGTGAGCGGCGAGAGTGAACTCGATGAATCCATTCTCACCGGCGAGAGCCTGCCGGTGCCGCGGGGTATCGGGGAGAGCGTGCTGGGCGGCGCCATCAACCGCTCCGGTGTGCTGGAGATCGAAGCCACGACCGTGGGGGAGGATTCCAGCCTCAGCAAGATCATCGCCCTGGTGGAGAGCGCCCAGATGGGCAAGGCGCCGCTGCAACAGCTGGTGGACAAGGTTTCCGCCGTGTTCGTGCCTGTGGTGATGGCCATCGCCCTGTTCACCCTGCTGGTGTGGTACGCCTACGGCCACGACTTTGGTCAGGCACTGCTTGCCGCCGTGGCCGTGCTGGTGATCGCCTGTCCCTGTGCGCTGGGGTTGGCGACGCCTGCTGCCATTGTCACCGGTACCGGGGTAGCGGCCCGTCACGGCATTTTGATCAAAGATGTGGATACCCTGCAGAAGGCCCACGCCATCAAGGCGCTCATCTTCGACAAAACCGGCACCCTGACTCAGGGGCGGCCGGTACTGGCGAGCTGGAGCGGCAATGACGAGCAGCTGCGTCTCGCGGCCGCCTTGCAGCAGGCGAGCGAGCATCCGCTGGCGTTGGCCATGCGCGAGGCAGTCGGCAAGGAGGTGGTACTGCCTCAGCCCGACGAGGTCGAGGTACGGGTCGGTGCCGGCATCCTCGGCAAAGTGGCGGGCCACTCGGTCGCTATCGGCAATTCATCTCTGCTGGCTCAGCTCGGGATTGATCAGTCGCTGCAGGATGAAGAGCCTGCTGACGGTGCGACCCGGGTCTGGGTTGCCATCGACGGCGTGGCCGTCGGCATCGCCGCCCTGGCCGATACCTTGAGGCCAGAGAGCCCGGAAGCCATTTCCATCTTGCGCCAGCGTGGTATCGCCAGCTGGCTGGTGAGCGGCGATGCGCCGGCACCCGTGGCCCATATCGCCGCCAAGCTGGGGCTGGACGGAGCCTTTGACTCCGTGCTGCCTGCGGGCAAGGTGGAAAAAGTGGAGGCGCTGCGCGCCCGCACCCAGGGGCTGGTGGCCATGGTGGGGGACGGGGTGAACGACGCCCCTGCGTTGGCGGCGGCAGATGTGGGCATCGCCATGGGCTCCGGCTCCGATGTGGCAATGGAGACCGCCTCCATCACTCTCATGCGATCTGACCCTCGCTTGGTGGCCGATGCCATCGACATCTCTGCAGCCACCTGGCGCACCATACAGCAGAACCTGTTCTGGGCCTTCGTATTCAATATCATCGGCATTCCGCTGGCGGCGCTGGGTTATCTCAGCCCCGAGCTGGCGGGGGCGGCCATGGCCCTGAGCAGCATTACCGTTTTGAGCAATTCCCTGTTACTGAAACGCTGGCAGCCCAAGGCGGCTCACACACCAGCACTCATCCAGATTGGTAAGGAGACATAAATGAATATCAGCAAGGTTGCCAAGGCCACGGGGCTGACCGCCAAGACGATTCGCTACTACGAGAGTATCGGCCTCATTTCAGCCCCTGTACGCAGCGACAACGGTTATCGCAGCTACACGGAGAGTGCGTTGCGGGAGCTGCGCTTCGTCAAGCGTGCGCGGGAGACAGGCTTCAATCTGGAGGAGTGCCAGGAGCTGTTGGCGCTCTATCGGAACGAACACAGAACCAGCGCTCAGGTGAAGAAGCTGGCGCAGGAGAAAATAGTCGATCTGCGCAGCCGCATCGCAGGCTTGCAGGCCATGCTGACCTCCCTCGAAGGGCTGGTCTGTTGCTGCCACGGGGACGAAAATCCTGAGTGTCCTATCCTGGACGAGCTGGAACGCGGTTGACTAACCGCTTAATAACAGACGTTTTATTGTTGGCCCGGAAGGGGGAGTGGTAGACTGTGCGGCTCTTGTACAGGGAGCATGCAGTTGACTCAGAGTGTGACACGTCAGGTGAAGCAGGCCATCATGGCCCAGCTTTATACTCACTCCTCATTCAGCCTGCCTTGCCTTGGCCTGCTGGCACTCGGCTGGAGCCTGCTGTTCCACGATTACCTGCCCGCCGGCGAGGCGCTCGGCTGGTTGGCACTGGTCTGCCTGTTGCTGCTGTGTCGAGGCTGGCACCTGCGCTGGCGTCAGTCCAGTCTGACGCAGACCCCCTTGCCAGTGCTGGAACGCGAGCTGTTCATCGGGGTCACCATTACCTCGATCATCTGGGCGCTCGGTGTGCTGCTCTACATGGACAAGTTGCCCGACACCTATCGTGCCGCCATGATGATGCTCTCCAGCCTGATCCTCACTGGCAGTGCCATCATGCTGTTTGGCAGCCGCCGCTCTCTCTATGGCGCCGTTTTGCCACTCGGGCTTGCCATGCTGTTCGAGCTGGGGGCCGGCAACGAGCAGGAACGGATCGTCTCCTGCATGCTGGCAGGCTATCTGTTTGTCTTCTTGCCGACCCTGCTGCGCCGTCTGCGGCGGGATCAGGTCGCCTCTCTCTACCACCGCTTCTCCAACGCCGATCTGGTGGCCGAGCTGAAGCTGGTCTCCGAACACCTCAAACTCACTTCCCGGCTGGATGGTTTGACCGGCATCGCCAATCGTGCCCACCTGGACTATTGCCTCGAGCGGGCCTGGCGCCGCTGTCACCGCGCCCGGGCACCTCTGTCGCTGGTGCTGGTGGATGTGGATTATTTCAAGCAATTCAACGATCTCTACGGTCATCAGCAGGGTGACGAGTGTCTGCAACGGGTGGCGGCGCTGCTGGCTGAGGTACAACGGCGGGAGGATGATCTCGCCGCTCGTTACGGCGGGGAAGAGTTCGCTCTGTTGCTGCCCTGTACCAGTATGCAAGGTGCGCTGCAGATAGCCGAAAACGTGCGAATGGCCCTCAAGGATCTGGGTATCCCCCACCAGAAATCCCTGGTCTCTGGCCGGGTCAGTTGCAGCTTCGGGGTCGCTACTCTGGTGCCGGATCAGAGCGGCTCCATCGCAGAGCTTATCCAAAAAGCGGATGCGGCCCTCTATCAGGCCAAGCATAATGGGCGGGATCGTATCGAAGTAGCCTTGATGGGTAAGGTTGCCTGAGTTTCACATGACAGATTAAAGAGGTTGTCTATGCAATGTCATCGTATCGAAGAGCTGCTGGAGTTGTTGCAGCCTGCCTGGATCAAGGAACAGGATCTCAGCCTGGTGCAGTTTGTTGCCAAACTGGCAGCGGAAGCTGGCTATGATGGCGCCTTGTCCGACTTGACCGACGACATGCTGATCTACCACCTCAAGATGCGGGAATCCGACAAGCAGGCGATGATCCCGGGTCTGGCCAAGGATCATGTGCCCGATTTCAAGGAAGCCCTGCTCAAGGCTCGCGGCATCAAGTGATCCCGGCTTGGTACAAACCGGGCTGAGTAGTTTCAAGAGAATCTCAACGAGAGGTGTATCGTCAACCGGCGATATGCCTTTTTTGTTGCTGAAAATTGCGACACGACTCGAACATTAGATACATCTTACCCACACAATTAGCAGGCTGTTTAAGATATAATCCGCTCCATAACAAATAAGGGAGCTGTGTCTTGCAATGGCCGATCATGAAAAAATCGATATCAAGGATGTGACTGACAAGAGCGTCACCGGGACTTTCAACCCGAACACGTTCAAAGCCAGCGATGACAGGTTCAATCCAGGCAACCGCATTTACGTGAGGGCACAGACCGGCTATTGGCAGCGGATGCGCAAGGTCATGGGCTGGTTCTTCGTGGTGCTCTTCGTTGCCTTGCCCTGGTTGCGTTATGACGGTCGTCAGGCCGTGCTGTTCGATGTTGGCCATCAGCAGTTCCACATTTTTGGTGCCACCATCTGGCCGCAGGATCTGACCCTGCTGGCCTGGATCTTCATGATCGCCGCCTTTGCCCTCTTCTTCGTGACCACCTTCCTCGGCCGGGTCTGGTGCGGCTATCTCTGCCCGCAGACGGTCTGGACCTTCATGTTCATCTGGTTTGAAGAGAAGCTGGAAGGGGCCGCCAACAAGCGGCGCAAGCTGGATGCCGCCCCCTGGAGTGGCGAGAAGCTGGCCCGCAAGGGGGCCAAGCATCTGGCCTGGATCCTGCTATCCCTCGGTACCGGTCTCACTTTCGTCGCCTATTTCCAGGATGTGACCGAGCTGGTGCCCGACTTCTTTACCCTGCAGGCGAGTGGCTGGGTCATCTTCTGGGTACTGTTTTTCACGGCCTGTACCTACGGCAATGCCGGCTGGATGCGTGCCATCATGTGTATCCACATGTGCCCATATGCACGCTTCCAGTCAGCCATGTTCGACAAGGATACCTTCATCGTCGGCTACGACACCAAGCGTGGTGAGACCCGGGGTGCCCGTAGCCGCAAAGCGGATCCCAAGGCGCTGGGGCTGGGGGATTGCATCGACTGCGATCTCTGCGTGCAGGTCTGCCCGACCGGCATCGACATCCGCGACGGCCTGCAGTACGAGTGCATCAACTGCGGTGCCTGCGTCGACGCCTGCGACCAGACCATGGATCGGATGGGCTATCCGAAAGGGCTGATCAGCTACACCACAGAGCACAAGCTGGCCCATAACAGCACCCATGTGGCGCGGCCCAAGCTGCTCGGTTATGGCCTGGTGATGGTCATCATGCTGGGGGTGTTCGTCTACAACGCCATGTCCATCATGCCCATGGGGCTCGACATACTGCGGGATCGCAACCAGCTGTTCCGCGAGAACAGCGAGGGGCTCATCGAGAACACCTATACCCTCAAGATCCTCAATAAGACACTGCATGCCCAGACCTATCAGCTGGATGTGGAAGGGCTGCCGGAGCACGAGTGGTTCGGCCCCCGCGAAGTGACCCTGAAGGCGGGCGAGATCTACACCCTGCCGGTGAGCGTGGCGGTCGATCCCTTCAACCTGAAGAAGCCGACCCTGGATATACAGTTCGTGCTGAAACGGGATGGGGCGGTAGCCGATGACAGCAAGGGTACACTGCGTCAGGCCAGCAAGTTTATCAGCCGACTGTAATGGGAATAGTTGGTGCAACTGATTGGTTTGGAACGCCATTGAGCTTAGTGGTGATAGAATGGGGCGCAACGGCGCCCCTTTTTAATGGTGGATGACATGCGTTTCAACTATTCCGACCTTACTCCCGACCTCATCATGGATGCGCTGGATCTCAGCGGTCTGCGACTCGACTCCGGCCTCATCGAGCTCAACAGTTACGAAAACCGGGTCTATCAGTTTCAGGACGAGGAGCGTCGCCGCTATGTGGTGAAGTTCTACCGTCCCGGTCGCTGGAGTCGTGCCCAGATCCTGGAAGAGCACGACTTTGCCGCCCGACTCAATGAGGCTGAGATCCCGGTCGCTGCGCCGCTCTCCTTCGCGGGCGAAACCTTGCTGGAGCATCAGGGCTACCCCTTTGCCATCTGGCAGAGCGTGGGTGGCCGCCAGTTCGAGGTGGACAACCTGGATCAGCTGGAGTGGGTGGGACGTTACCTTGGCCGGATTCACCAGATCGGTGCCAGCCGATCCTTCCATCACAGGGTTCGGTTGGATGTGGAGAGCATGCTGCACGAACCGCGCGAGCTGCTGGCGTCCGGCGAGTGGCTGCCGAGCGGGCTGGCCAAGCAGTTCTTCGGTGTGCTCGACGAGCTGATCAAGCACGTCTGTGATGCCATGACTCTGGATGTGGCACAGATCTCCCTGCACGGTGACTGTCATCCGGGCAATATTCTGTGGCGTGATGGTCCCATGTTCGTCGATCTCGACGACTGCCGCACCGGCCCCGCCATCCAGGATCTCTGGATGATGCTGAGCGGTGAGCGCCACGAGCAGTTAATCCAGCTTGATACCCTGCTGGCCGGCTATGAGGAGTTCATGGAGTTCGACCCGCGCGAACTGGCCTTGATTGAGCCGCTGCGGGCCATGCGCATCGTTCACTATATGGCCTGGCTGGCACGGCGCTGGGACGACCCTGCGTTTCCCCGTCACTTCCCCTGGTTCAATACCGACCACTACTGGCGTCAGCAGATTGCGACCCTGCACGATCAACTGGCCGCGCTCAAGGCGCCACCTTTGACCCTGACGCCAGGGTGGTGACATATCAAGAGTGCTGATGGGTGCCCACAGATCGCGATACCTGCCGCACGATCAACTGGCCGCGCTCAAGGCACTACCTTTGACCCTGACGCCGGGGTGGTGAACGAGGGCGCGTCGGCATCAGCCCACAGCGATTGTCTGTCGATGACGCGCTCTGCCGTAGAGCCTGCTGGTGTGGCCCTTTGCCATTGACGTCTGAGTGGTGACGCAATAGGCTTGGCACTGCTTCGGTTCGCCGGGCGTGCCTCACAGTGATCCCTTAACAGGAAACGTCATGAAAAAAGTACTATTTTTCCTCGCTGCCATGCTGATGATCCCCATGGTTCACGCCGCCCCCGAATTCAAGGAAGGCGTTAACTATGACGTGGTCAAACAGACAGGCAGTGCCCAGCCGGAAGTGGTGGAGTTTTTCTCCTACTACTGCCCACACTGCGCGACCTTCGAGCCGATCGTTGAACAGTTGAAAGCGGGGATGCCAGAAGGCGTTCCCCTCAAGAAAAACCCGGTGGCCTTCCTGGGCCGCGAGATGGGTCCGGAAATGCAGCGCGCCTATGCCCTGGCCAGCCTGCTGAATGTTGAAGCCAAGCTGACCCCGGCTATCTTCAACAAGATCCATACCCAACGCCAGTATCCGCAGAGCCGCGCGGATGTGAAGCAGATCTTCCTGGATAACGGCGTGCCGGCTGAAGAGTTCGACGGTGCCGTCGACAGCTTCGCCGTATCCGGCATGGTGTCCCAGTTTGATCGCAACACCGAGAGCTACAACATTCGCGGTGTGCCGGCCTTCTTGGTCAACGGCAAGTACATGGTTAAGATCGAATCCATTACTTCTCAGGAACAGTTCAGCCAGTTGGTGAATTTCCTGCTGGCCAAGAAAGACTGATCCCGCTGTACTCCATGAAAAAGCCCGCCGGTGCAAACCGGCGGGCTTTTTGTTTATCGGGATTGGAGCCTGACCAGCTCAACGCCTGCTGCTTGCTCCCGATTCAGATCTGGCAGTCTCGCTGGGAGGGGGCTGGGCGCGGCAAACGGGAGCGGCGGCTGATCCCCTCAGCCAGCCAGACCAGCAGCAAGATGGCCAGGATCAGGGTGGCTGCCTGATCGTAACGGAACAGGCTGAGCGACACATAGAGCTGCTGCCCCAGCCCCCCTGCGCCCACCACCCCGAGTATGGTAGCGGCCCTCAGGTTCATCTCGCCGCGATAGAGGCTGTAGGCCAGCCATTGGCGTGACACCAGTGGAAACAGCCCGTACCAGAAGCTGGCCGTGGGGCCGGTGCCGCTCAATTGCAGGGCGAGGCGAGGGGCCTGATCCGCATTCTCCAGCGTCTCCACGAACAGCCGGGCCAGCACGCCCGTGGTGTGCAGGGTGAGCGCCAGTATGCCCGCCACCGGCCCCAGCCCGACCGCGATCACCAGCAGGCTGGCGAAGATGAGCTCCGGCACGGATCGCAGCAGGTTGAACAGCAGCCTCAGCGGCCAGCAGTGGCGGGCGAGACAGGCCAGCGGCAGTGCCAGCAGGGCGCTCAACAGGGTACTCAGCAATGCCATCTGCACCGTATCGAGCAGGCCAAAGCCGACGGTTCGCAGAAAAGGCCCCGACCAGTCCGGTTGCAGAAACTCGCCGATGAACCGGCCCAGCCCGCCGAAGGAAAAACTCAGCATGCGCCAGTCGAGCTGGTAGATCGCCATGGCGCTGGCCAGCCCCAGGCAGGCAAGCAGTTGCAAGCCGGGGGAGCGGGTGTAGCGCAGCCAGGCGCTGAGGCCGTCGGCCAGGGTCACCAGCAGGATGAAGGCCAGCAGCAGGGTCACTACCTCGCCACCGGCAAACATGCGCAACGAGAGTTCGAGCTGCTGGCCGAGCCCGCCGGCACCGACGAAGCCCATGATAACGGAGGCGCGCAGAGCACACTCCCAGCGATAGACGGTGTAGGAGAGCAGCTCCTGGCGCACCGCGGGCAGCACGCCGTACCAGAGCGCCTGCAGGCGGCCGCTGCCGCCGAGTAGCAGGGCGCGGGCCGGTTGCAGGGCACCGCTCTCCATGATCTCGTTGTAGACCTTGGCCAGCATACCGCCGTAGCCGACGGCGATGGCCAGGATGGCGGCCAGGGGCCCGAGCCCCGACAGACGCACGAACAGCAGCGCCCAGATGAGCTCGGGCAGGCTGCGCAGCAGAATGGCGATGAGCCGGCTGAAGGCGCGCAAGGCGCCGCGCAGCGGGCTGGGGATAGGCCCCAGCTCGGCCAGCGACAGGGCGCGGGAGCCGAGCAAGGCGAACGGAATGCCGAGCAGCAGGGCACCGGCCAGCCCCAGAGTCGCCACGGCCAGACTCTCCAGGGTAGCGGTCAGGGTCAGGGCCAGAAAGTCCTGATCCAGGCGGGGTGGCCAGCTGGTGGCGAGAAAGTTGCCCATCTGCCGCCAGCTCTGACCATCGAGCAGGCCCAGCCAGCCGTTGGCCTGCTGCCACAGGCTGTAGCCGACCAGGGCCAGCAGCCAAGGTAGGGGATGGTGCCAGCGGCTCATCAGCCGACGCACGGCAGTGCCTCCTGGTC
>Ga0115550_1000539_pt1 | contig 31846 bp, 35 predicted proteins | sample COGITO_mtgs_1005_FD_87177 | JGI IMG/M metagenome (GOLD analysis project Ga0115550, IMG submission 87177) | Pelagic marine microbial communities from North Sea - COGITO_mtgs_100511 | ecosystem: Environmental > Aquatic > Marine > Epipelagic | place: Germany:Helgoland, sampling site Kabeltonne...
CGCTTTTGGCGCGGCGCTCGTCCCTCGCGCATGCGCTGAAAAGCGCATGCGCGCGCTCGCTCGCGCCTTCGTTCTGAACCGAGCCACTCTGGCGCTCGCGAGTGCGCGCACGGCTGGTTTCGGGTTGCTCTTGGCAGGATTGCTTTAAGGGAATGGGGAATAACTGTGGGCGGCCATCGGGCGGCAGGTTGGCAAACCACAGGAAGGAGCTGAGCAACACCAGAAACAGCATGTGCATGCAGTCAGCGAATTGCAGCGGTGCAGGTTGGGCGAAGCACACCAAGGGCGCTGCCCTTGTCATCCCGCTCTTGCCGCCGAGGGCTCGGGAGCATGGGGTGATGAAGCTACCCCATGCTCCCGTTGTCAGGCTGTTCATAGGCAGTCCGCGTCAAGGGTGCGCTGCGCCCGTGCTTCCGTTCGACGGAACGGTGGAGCTGTTCCGACGAGCCGGGAGCGCGGCCCCTGACACGGCCAAAGAAGAGGGTCGGGTCATACGGTCCAGTACGTTGCCGGAACTCTGCCGGTCGCGGTGCCGTATCGCCCGAAGGGTGCGGATTTCATGGAAGAACACCCGTTCAGGGTAGGGATCAGACGTGCCGTAATACACCGCCATAAAGCACGAGTGATCGCAGACACCTTCCATGGGCAGGACTACGCCAACGATGTGCATGAGCTGCCACATGGGTTCCGGTTCATCGTCCCAGCGCAATTCCATAAGCGCGGTTTGGCCGATGTAGCTAACAGCGGTGGCAGCATCCAGGGAGATTGGGCTAGGCATGGCTAAAGCCCTCAATCTGATCCGCAATGCGGATAGAGCGGATGTCCTCTAGGTAGGCTTCCACGGGAAAGTCTTCACCTGGGCTCATGACCATCAGATAGGCCTGTTCCTGCACACCTTTAACCGGCAGCACGATGCCGATGACATAGCCCGAGCGACAGAACGGCTCAGGATCATCGTCCCAGTCCAGTTCAACGTGAACAGGTTTGCCGATATAGCCAACAGCGGTGACGGCATCCAGGGCATGAGTTGGGTTAGGCATGGCTGTAGTCCCCCGCTTTGAACTCCTTTTTGCCCTTAAGCAGATCCGCACGCAGGCGCGCCAGATTGACCATGCGGAAGTCCGCCAGCCGCATGCTGGGGACGGTGCCGTTATCCACCCAGTCGATTGCCTCTTCGATGGATATGCCGCTCATTTCGGCGAAGGTCTTAACGCTGCACAGGTCCAGGCTGTCGTCTGCCTTGTTCATAGGGAGGACTCCTTTTCCAGTAGCTGTGTGGTCAAGAGAGCTACATTGACCATTACGTGTTTGCCGACCTTGTGCGACGGCAGGTAACCGTTGCGAATCCAACCCCAAACGGTGTTGTGGTCGTCGGCCATGCGAATCCAATCCGCGAATTCGCGCCAAGGGAGAACCGGCGGCGCCGGTAGAGTGCCTTTTGCAGTGAGGTTGCTTTCTTCCAAGTCCATGGGCTTTCCTGCACTATGTTGGTCTATAGAGGACTATGGTCTGGACTATGTCCACGACTATGTCCAAACAATATCCTTTGGAATATGTTCTGTACATAGTCCATTTAATGACTAATAGCTATCAAATGACCATCACTGATAGAGCGCTTCTTCTTATTGGCCAAAGCAACCTGAGCGACCTGACCAGAGCAGGTACGACTGACTACAACCGGTGGGTCAGTATCAAGCGAGGGCGGGCGAGGGTTGGAGCTGACGAAGTCGAGATCCTGGGTGTGGCGTATCCGCAATACCGCTGGTGGCTGACTACTGGCGAGGTCATGCCAGAAATAGGACAGACCAGCCCCGAGTACGACGAAGCCAACCGAAACTTGACCAGTCAGAACGCGGGATAGCGATCACCAAAGAAGTGACTAGGCGCTGGTACGCCCGACGGACAGGGAGAGTTAAGAAAGAAGGCTAATCAGAACGAAGCCCCAGTACATCAGAGCGGGTATAGGCGGATATATTGAAAAGCTGGAATAAATTTAAATAGTGGGTGGCACTAGGCTTTTTAACGGAGGTGAAATTAAGCCCAGTGCAGGTTTTAAATCTACAGTGGCTGCACTGTGTGTGTGCAATGTGGGTGATCTGGTATTTTAACATCAGCCCCCCCCCAGTTTCCATTTCGATAAGACTCTACCAACCTGTTTAGCAAGATCGAAGCGCTATGACGACCTCCTGCCAACTGTTGAGAGCATTTAGAGTCCCTGCCTTCTGATGAGCTGTGCGGTACATAACATTCAGACTGACCGGACTCGATGATTTGCATTAATACCGCCTGGTTGTAAAAGCAACTTATACTCGTTCTAATTAATCGCTCAGCCCACCCATGAGGGAAAACTCTATTATTATTTTCATGTGGGCTGTAATGCTTAGGTAGTCGAAACTCAACTTCATTAGCTGCGTCACCTACATCGATAGTGCCTGAGAAAAAATTAGAAATTATCACTCTTAATTCTTGGAGTCGACCCTCACCCTCCAAAACCTTCCCTAATATAGGCTCAGAACCAACTAAGCCTATTATCTTCAACCTAAGAGCCTCATTAGAACTAACTGCACTTGAGATCTCACTAAACTCGTTTGCATATTTCATACTCTATTCCCTTTTAAGTTACGGACATGAAAGCATCGAGCATATCCAGCTTGATGTTAGTTGCTTGTTAGGCAAGCTGCAAAATCAATAATGTCTTCCGTATAAATTGCAATAGCCGCAAAAAACAATACCGCAATCCATAGCATCAAAGACAATGGGACTTTATCTCTAAAGAATTTGAATTGCTTTTGCTCGTCAATCCAGTTGATTTGATACTGCCAAAAAAATTTGTAATGCGCATACCAGTCACTAAATAATATTTGCTTGCTTATGCAGTTGGCATAGTAGTCAGCCTCGATTTCGTTTAAAAGTTTCTTGTGGTCGTCAAGAACTTCGGGGCAACCTTCCGCACTTCTGTACAGATCGCGCAGCTCATTGCAAAGCTTAGTTAGTTTAACTGCGGAATGCTCATACTCAGCCTTCTTATGGTCATAGAAGGAAATATATAAGCCAATCAACCCCATCACTAGAAGCACCGCAGATAGTTGCTTTGTAGAAAGCTCATCGTATATGAGTGCAAAAATGCCAAATGCCATTGAGCCGAAACCGATAAGCCCAGGGACTTTATCTACAATGTCATATGTAGCCCAATGCTTTCTAGCACCGAAACCGACGTTGTACCCAATCTCTGCAATGTTTTTAAGAAACTGATCTCTGTTCATTCTCAATCACTGTATGGGAACATGAATTCTATCTTTTGCTACAACAACTCCATTGTTTACGATGTAGCACTCAACTATATGGTCGCCATTGAAGTTGGTATTTTCTACTATTTCGTAGTGACCTGCATCAAGAACTATTTGACCTCGAATACAGTTTTTCCGCTCTGCCTCTTGACCACGATTTAGTACCTTCCAATAAACTTGATAGGGTCGTTGAGCCGAACACTGCGTGATATGAAATCTAAGCTTTTTACTTACTGAGAGTCGAATTCCTCTGGAAATTAGCTCAGTCAAAAGAGACTCTCTAAACCCATTCTGAGACACCTCACACTCAATTTTCAGAACACTTCGTATATCGATAGGGTGTTTATACTCTATAAATTGTTCGGTATCATCAAAGCGACGGTTATTGTCGAGAGACTCTAGAGCGGCTTTGGTGATTTTCTCGGGTGCAGGGAATTGACGACCAAAAATTTTTCGCCACTTTTCGTTCTCGGAATCCTCTCCGTTTGCTTTTATTGCATCGAGTGTTAACTCATAAGCCTTTTTTGCAGATTTTTGAAATTTCTTTTTTACTTTAACGCGTTGGCCGCTACCTAAGGCAGCATAGTAGTCTTTGTCAGGCTCTTCAGATAAGAACTTAAAAAAATCCCTGCTAAGGTAATCATAATAAAGATAGCTTTTCTCGTCGTAATAATCTGTAGACCTTAAAAAGTTGTGAGCAAGGGTGTCTATTAATAACCCTCCCATCGCAACGCCATGCTTGTTTTTCCAAGCCCGCGCCATCTTGCACAGCCGGCGAAGATTACGATTCTTTTCGGCATTTACGTCGGATATCGCTTTAATTTCCTCTCTTGGTTTTGTGATTTTCCAAGAACCACCATTAGAGGTGTCAGGGTATTTAAAGCTACGGTCTTCCTGTTCAAAAACAGGCTGAACCTCAACGTGAAAGTTTGTATAAAGCACTCTAACTACAGGACTGTCTACATAGATATCTGTTCTAGGGTATCTTTGCTTCAAAGCATTCTTGGTGTTTTCAAGTAGTTTTGATTGCCCTCCTAACTTATAATCATCCCACTTTGAGGCGGGCATGATATACAGCATATCTAAGTCAGAAATCCCCTGAATAGCGGTCCATCGCCCATAAGAGCCTACTTGCAAGTTATTGGCAGTCTTTGAGTCGGTATTTCTATATTCCTTATTTAAGCAAGATGTAATTTCCCCATACCTAAGGCTAATTTGTTCATCGTTGGTTACTTTTATGTTACTTAAAAAGGTCTGAAATTTATCCGCGATACTCATGCCAATCTATCCCTGATTTCTCGTCTGGGAACGAAGCTACTAATTTGCCATCATCTTGTCTAGGCTCCACATGACTGATCCTTGATAATGAAAGGCAATGGAGATCACTCCCTAAAAATCTCAAGGTAGTGTCGAAAAAGAGTCGAAATCACTGGCCAGAGAAGGCTGGTAATTGCCAGAGCGGCGACTTAGAAGGGCGCAGAATTGCTGGTTTTGTCCGCAATAGGCCAGCAATGGATAGGTGTCGAACCGGGTTCAAATCCCCCCGGCCCACCAAATAGAAACACCTTAAACCCCTGATTTTCCTAGAGAAAGTCGGGGTTTTTTGCTTTCGACACTTGTCGACTGTCCCGAAAGTGTCACTCTTCAATCAAGAGCTGCTGATTGAACGATCACCAGTGAGTGAGCAGGACGCGATGCCAGGAGGTGATTATTTATGTTCAGTGTTCTGATTCTCGGCTTTTTCTTCCTGCTGCTAGGCATCGGTGTTGGCGTTTCCGCCTTTCTGGATATATCAAGCGGCTCCGTCTATATCGCCGGGCACCGCGGCTCACCTTCGGCTTGGTACACCGCGGAGCACAATCCCGAAGAGTTTGCATCAGCTATCCAGCTCAGCATTGGATTCGCCAGTGTTTCGGCCATCATTGGTCTGGTGCTGATCGCGGTCGCGGTCAGAATGGCATTCCCTAAGCGCAAGCAGTACCGCTGGCTGATTTGACCATCGCAAGGAGGCACAACATGGAATACCTAACGTTCAGCCGCGTACTTTCTTTGGGCTGCCTTATGGCGGCGCAAGGCCCGGCGCTCGCAAGCTTTGAACAAGGCAACCGAGCATTGGCCTACAACGCCGGCATACTTCTCGCTGAGTTTGTTGGTGCGTTCGTTCTGCTGACAGTCATTGGTGCGGTATGCATGATTGTTCGAGACATCCGCAACTGGCTTTGCCGGCGTCGGGAACGAAAGGCTCAGTCAATTTCAGAGGCTTCTGCAAAAGGCCAGAAGTAGTCCTGAATGAAGGGCTGCTTTGGGCTGAGACCTACCGTTGACGAGCGACAGCGTTGGGTCGTTCGCTGACAGCCAGAGCTACAAAGCATGAAGCCCAAGCTAGAAATGAAGGGCATGGCAATCTAGTGAGAGCGAAGGATGTGCCCTCCCAACGGACTCAACCTCACCGCCTCGGCCAGATGCTCCGGGGCTAGGTGCGAGTAGCGCATTGTCATAGCCAGACTGGAGTGACCCAGGATCTTTTGCAGGGTCAGGATGTTGCCACCTTTCTGTATGAAGTGACTGGCGAAGGTGTGGCGTAGCGCGTGGCTGGCCTGTCCTTTCGGGAGCTGGATACCGGATCTAACCAGGGCGCGACGGAATGAGCTGATTGCTCCAGTGAACGGCCCGTGCCGCTTCCAGTGATTCCGAATGAATGCCTCCAGGGCATCACCGATCGGAACAGTACGCACGCGACTGGATTTGGTCTTGCTGTACGTCACCAACCCATCACGCAAACGAGTCGGGGCTAGTCCTTCAGCCTCAGACCAACGCGCTCCCGTGGCTAAGCAAAGCAAAGTGATTGGCTCAACATGTGGGTTATCGGAGTGCTTACGAATGGTGTCGAGCAGGATCGATACTTGATCATCTGTCAGCCAGGACAACTCGCGCTCTTCAATGCGAAACGGCTTCACCAGCTCCAGGGGATTGGCGTAGTCGATCTGGCCAAGGCCACGAAGCTCATTGAACACCGCACGCAGGTAGTCCAATTCATTGTTAAGGGCCTTAGGACTGGTGCCGTTTTCAGAGCGTATACGCCGATCATGGGCGTAAACCGAAGCATCGAGCTTGGCGGCTACCGGGTTACGAAGCCGAACGCACAGAGCATCGAGCTTGGATTTTCTACGCACGCCATCCTTGAGCATGTGACCGTGCAGGTCATACCAGAGCGAGACCAGTTCAGAGAGCTTGCGACGGTCTGACGCCTTGGGGTTCCAGTCAGCATCTTTTGCTTTGCTGGCGAGAATGAAAGTCTCGTAGCGCAAGGCTTCAGCCTTGGTATCAAACAGCTTTCGGAAGCGTTGGCCACGGATAGGCTGAACATCAGCTAACCATTGTCCGTCGTCCCGGCGTTTAACACTCATATGGCGCGGCCCCATCTGACGTTGCGTTCTTCCAAGATGCCTTTGATGTGCTTATACAGACCGTCTTCATCCATGCCCTTAGCTGCATAGTGATCACGAATAACAGGCCAGCAGTCCCAATCCTTGAGGGTGTGAAATGCTTTTCTAGCGCTCACTCGCTCCCGTGCCAGCAGGCTTACGAAGTTTCCCAGGAACAGTTCCACGTTCTTGCCCGAGAAGCCGCGCGAGGTCTTGTAGTAGCGTTTGTATTCAGTGTCATCGAGCAGCGAATCAACGGGCAGATCCACACGTACATCATCGCGAATAAGCGTCCAGATCGGGGCGTAGTAACCCGGTCGGGCGAGGAACTTGAACTGGCGTAGCCCATAACGCCACAGGCCGTCCAAATGGCCCGCAAAGGCTGCAAACGATTGTGTGTCGATAGCCTCACCGGTTTTCACATCCAGGGAGCCGCTGGCGAATTGCTGGATGATCGAGTGGTGATAGCGCAGCTCCACCCGCCACACCGGTTGATCGGGGTTGTAGCTCTCCGGGTCGCCTTCATCGAAGCTATCACGGCGCTTCCAGACGCTTTCCCAGTAGTCGAGTTTGTCAGAGGCTTTGGCCTGTTCGGTCTTGTTGTAGATACACAGTTGCACGCCACTGGCCGAACCGAACATGGACGTTTCAAGCCGAGCGAAAAGCTTCGGCATGCTGTTACCTACTGGGCTGGAGAAAGCCACACTCATCATATCGAATCGTTTTTAAACGCACTCGATCAGCTGGGCGCACCTGTTCTGGGCCGTGAAGAATGTATGGAGGGCATCAGTACATTCGTGCGAGCTGCTAGCCCTGCTGTACAGCTACCCTGGTCTATCAAGAGGCAAGCGATATCTGATGGCCTTGGTCTATAGCTGAGGGCCGGACTGTATTGCATCCTGCAAATGATCCGGCGCCAGGTGCTTATTTTAAGCAGCTGCCCAACGTTCAGCGTGAGTTTCTTGGCACGATACCAACCTGCATACCGAAAGGGTTAAACACGCTATTCAGGGTCTGAACGGTCGGGTTGCTTTCATCATGCTCTAGCTGCCGCAACGCACGCAGGGACAGCTTACACATCTGTGCGAACCGCGCCTGTTGCAGCCCAGTTATGTCCTTACGTAATCGCCGCACTGCCTCTCCGATGGTGATGTCTCCAGAAGCCAGCTGCTCCTGTAGCTCGGTGAGAATTCGGTCGCGCTCAAGAATGTCCATTAGATAAGCCCCCAGCTTTTTAGCCGCTGAGGCAGATCTCGCAACGCTATGCGCGGATGATTCATTGTCGCCACGGGCAGTCCGTCTGCACTCAACAAGTCAGGCAAAGCAAGGAAAGCTTGAGCTGCGGCCCTGAGCCGCTGAAATAGCTCACCAGGTTCAATCCACTCAGCAGCTTCATCGCAAGCAGCTTTCCAGTCGACCTGCCCCGCCATCTCAATCTGCTTTGGCCATTTTGTTGTACGTGTTACACCGTCATCATCCATAACCATAGGGGCCAAATCATAGATTGGGGCCAGGCTCACGCCTTGCTCCGTTTTAAGAATGGAGGTGTTGCGACCATGGTTGTCTGAGTTGCCAAGAATTTGATTCAGTAGGTCACGCTGCATGTACTCGAAGACCAAATCACCCGCCTGTTCGGCCTGCCCAACGTTTTGCCATAACGCGACCAAGTTTCGTAGCACATCCGTATGCGACATATAGCTACCCGCTTCGACCACACCCGACAGTGAATACATCGACTCAACAGCGACACGATTAACACCGGCTGGACCAACCCCACGATCAAAGCGATGCATCCACAGACTGGGCTTCTTTCCCTCCTCCAACGCCAACCCTTCGGCCGCAATAGTATCGATCCCTAACTGACGAACCGCTCGATAGAAGCAATACTCGCTGCGGAGGATGTCTTGATCGGTCTGACTGGCTTTGTTGCGTGCGAACTTCACAAACCAATGCTGCACAGCATCTACATCGGGCAATACAGCGTCGGGATGCAATGCACCATGGCTGTCTTCAGTTAACAGTAGCTTGGGTGCCTCACCGCCTGCTCCAGTAGCACCGCCAATTGCAGCTCCCTGCTCATAGGCATACTCCAAAAAGCGTGAGTCGCGGCTGACCACTTCGTCTCGCGTAAACCCCAACACAGGACTGCCTGCAATTGCGCCTGCCGACTCCTTGATGCGCAGATTGCCAATTGGCGCAGGCGTACAACGCCCCAACAGAAACAAATCCAGGCTCATGCCCTCCGGGCGCTCACCACTCAAACGCTTCAGCAAGAAGCGTCTAGCCGCTCCAGCAGGCAAGATATCGAAGAGAAAGGCTGGAGCCTGCTTACTCCGCCAAGAGTCCCAGCCCAAAGGTAACGTGGCACTGACCGCGCCATTCAGACGAGTGCCAATCGAGTCGAGAGCGCCCACTAGATAGCCCTGCTCGTACCCATACGTACAAGGACCATCCAACCCTAGTTCAGGCTGCTCAAAACCAATCCCCATGGCATCCCGCCATTCGCAACCCGCATAGACTTGTAAAGTGAGCTTGTGCATAGCGATCACCGGCAACTTAATGCCTAAACCTTAGCCAAGCCGCAACAAAAAGGCAATTAAATGCCTATAAAGACTCTAAAACAATCAAAAAAGGCACTTTAATACCCATAGAAATCCGGTGTTCAACAGACACTTGCCTAGGCACTGCGCGGGTTCAACTCTCCCCGGTTCCACCAAATACAAAAAAAGACGTCCTTGGACGTCTTTTTTTTGTGCCTGAAATCCAGTTTAAACCGGGCGTTCAGTGCCATTGACGCCGACATACGTCAATTGACGGACACGCCTTTTACATTCCCCCTGACTCAACCGCCTGACGAATCCTGAGGGCGAGCGGGTGATGAAGAAACCTGGCAGCACTGTAGACGACTGGTCTATTTTGAAATATATTGCAGACCACAGGTGAACTCAGACCAGCATCTGGCCTAGCAAACCAGCGCACAGAGCCCCATAGCGCAAACTCCTAGCACGCCATGGCGCACTGAACATCGAACGCCACGCACATTACGCCGCGCGCTCACGGCAACCCCGCGCGAGACTTCGCAGCAAAAATAGACGACTGGTCTATTAAGGATAAAGGCATGTTCAACTTCGATTTTTACAACCCTACCCGTATTGTCTTTGGCCGCGACACCATCGGCCGTCTGGATGATTTAGTGCCGGTTGAGGCGCGCGTGTTGCTGCTTTACGGCGGCCAGAGCGCCGAGAAAACCGGCACCCTGGCGCAAGTGCGCGAAGCGCTTGGTGCCCGGCACGTGCAGGCGTTCGGCGGTATCGAGCCGAACCCCAGCTATGAAACATTGATGCAGGCCGTAGCGTTGGTCCGTGAGCAGCGCGTGGACTTCCTGCTCGCGGTGGGTGGCGGCTCGGTGATTGATGGCACCAAGTTCGTGGCTGCTGCGGTTGGCTATGCCGGCGATGCCTGGGACATTCTCGAAACCCGCGGCGCCAAGATCCGCCACGCCCTGCCGTTCGGTAGCGTACTGACGCTGCCTGCCACCGGCTCGGAAATGAACAACAGCGGCGTGGTCACGCGCCGGGCAACGCAAGCCAAACTGCCGTTTCGCAGTGCTCATGTGTTCCCGCAATTTTCAATTCTCGACCCGACCAAGACCCAGACCCTCCCCGTTCGCCAGCTGGCAAACGGCGTGGTCGATGCGTTCGTGCATGTCATGGAGCAGTACCTGACCTACCCGATCGACGCCCGCGTGCAGGACCGCTTCGCCGAAGGGCTGCTGCAAACCCTGATCGAAATCGGCCCGCTGATGCTGGAGGAATCCGCCGACTACAGCACCCGCGCCAACCTTATGTGGACGGCCACTTTGGCGCTCAATGGGTTGATTGGCGCGGGCGTACCGCAGGACTGGTCCACCCACATGATCGGCCATGAGCTAACCGCGCTGCACGGCATCGATCACGCACGCACGCTGGCCATCGTGCTGCCCGCGAACCTGGAAGTTCGCCGTGAAGCCAAGCGCGCCAAGTTGCTGCAATACGCCGAGCGGGTTTGGCAGATCCGCCAGGGCGACGAAGAACAGCGGATTGACGCCGCCATCCAACAGACCCGGACGTTCTTCGAGAGCCTCGGCCTACCGACGCGCTTATCGGCCTACCAGCTCGGCGCTGACGCCATCGATGCGCTGATCAGCCAGCTCGCCGCTCACCGCCTAACCGCGCTCGGCGAACACAGCGACGTCAGCTTAGACGTCAGCCGCCAGGTGCTTGAAGCGAGCCTCTAAGCCGCGCCGCTAGCGCTGCACACCCACGCTAGCGGCACATGAGCAAACAGCCACAACCACTTTTAACCGCAAGGTAAACCACATGAAAATCCTCCTCGTGCTGACTTCCCACGAGCAACTTGGCGACACGGGTGAGAAGACCGGTTTCTGGCTCGAAGAGCTCGCCGCGCCTTACTACGCCTTTCTCGACGCCGGCGCGCAACTGATCCTGGCATCGCCCAACGGCGGTCAGCCACCGCTTGACCCAAAGAGTAATGAGCCTGACTTCCAGACCGACGCCACCCGCCGTTTCGAGGCCGATTCAGTCGCCACGCACGCGCTGGCCAATACGCTAAAGCTGAGCGACATAAATAGCGCCGAGTTTGATGCCGTGTTCTACCCCGGCGGCCATGGCCCGCTGTGGGACCTGGCCGAAGATGCCGCATCCATCGCCTTGATCGAGCACGCCATCGCCGCTGGCAAGCCGGTCGCCGCGGTTTGCCATGCGCCTGCGGTGCTGCGCCACGTCAAGGGCAGCGATGGCCAGCCATTGGTCGCTGGCAAAGCGGTCACCGGCTTCAGCAACAGCGAGGAAGAGGCTGTGGGCCTGACTCAGGTGGTGCCGTTCCTGGTCGAGGACATGCTCATGGCCCAGGGCGGTCATTACAGCAAGACAGCCGACTGGCAGGTGCATGTCGTCACCGACGGGTTGCTGATCACGGGCCAGAACCCGGCCTCCTCCGCAGCCACCGCCCACGCGCTGCTCAAAATGATGACCTAAGGCCCGCGTCACGCCTCTGCCGACGCCGGCAGAGGCGCACTTTTTGCCCGTGGCCGCTAGGTGGCGGCGGGCCTCACCAGGAATGTAAAAATGGATACCCGTCGCTTCTTTCAGTCGGTACAACTCGGCCCTTACGTGCTCAACAACCGCATCGTCCTGCCGCCCCTGACACGCTCGCGCAGCACCCAGCCGGGGAACATCGCCAACCCGCTGATGGCCACCTATTACCAGCAACGTGCCGGCGCGGGCTTTATGGTCACCGAGGGCACGCAAATCGAACCCCGTGGCCAGGGCTATGCCTGGACACCGGGCATTCACAGCCAGGCGCAAATCGACGGTTGGCGCAACGTCACCGATGCCGTGCATGCCGCCGGCAGCATCATTTTCGCCCAGCTCTGGCACGTCGGTCGGGTTTCGCACACCTCGCTGCAGCCCGATGGAGCAGCGCCGGTAGCGCCTTCGGCGATTGCCGCGACCAACGTCAAGGTGTTCATCGAAACCGGCCCAGGTACCGGTGCCCTGGCCGAGCCTTCAGTGCCCCGCGCACTGAGCAATGCCGAAGTCAAAGAACTGGGGCAGCTGTACGCGCAGGCCGCGCGCAACGCACTGAGTGCGGGCTTTGATGGCGTGGAGATCCACTGCGCCAACGGCTATTTGGTCAATCAGTTCATCTCTGCGCACAGCAACCAGCGCGACGATGAATATGGCGGTTCGCTGCACAACCGTTTGCGCTTCCTGCGCGAGATTGTCCAGGCCGTAGCCGAGGTTGTCGGTGCCGACCGTTTGGGCGTGCGCTTCGCGCCGTTGTTTGAAAGCACGGCCGAGGACCGGGTCTATTTGGGTCTGGTTGAAGAGGATCCGCACAGCACCTACATCGAGGCCATCAAGGTGCTCGAAGAAGCGGGTATCGCCTACCTGTCGATCGCCGAGGCCGACTGGGACAACGCCCCGGACCTTCCCGAAGACCTCCGCCGCGAGGTTCGCCAGGCCTTTAGCGGCCGCATCATCTACGCCGGCCGCTACACCGCACAACGCGGGGCGCAAACCCTGGAGGCAGGCTTGGGTGACATGATCGCTTTTGGCCGTCCGTTCATTGCCAACCCGGATTTGCCGCAGCGCATTGCCAATGGTTGGCCGCTCAACCCGGTCGACCCAAGCAGCATGTACGGCGGCACGGAGAAGGGTTATAGCGACTACCCCACCTACACCAAATAAACCCGCCACAGCGGCCGTCACGGTTTAACCCTGACGGCCGTCTTCTTCTGGGCTGCAAACGGCGACGACCGGGTGGGCCAATTCGCGCGACGCAGCAGTGATGACGCCGTCATGCAGCATCTGGATAATTGCACCCTTCTCGCGGCGACACGCCTGATCGTTACCCAAGCCCCCGCCTACACGTCCACACTCAAGCGCTGCGCAGAGCAATAACCCGGCAGAGCATTAAGGACTTCTCAACATGACAGAACTGCAGAGCAACCCGGACTGTATTGGCCTGGTACTGGCCGCCGGCTACGGGCAACGCTTCGGCAGCGACAAACGCCGCGCCCAGCTGGCCGACGGCAACAGCCTGCTGCGCGCGACAGTGCTGCGTGCGCAACAAGCCTTCAGCGATGTTCGAGTCGTATTAAAAGCCGAGGACGATGCCCAGGCCCTGGCTATTCCACCCGGCGTTCAGCTGGTGCGGGCAGCTCACGCCAAACAGGGCATGGGCTCAAGCCTGGCTGCCGGCATCCAGAGCCTGGCACACTCGCAGGCCACTGCGGTGGCGGTGCTGCTTGGAGATATGCCGTGGATTTCTGTCGCCACCCTGCGGCAACTGCGAGCGCAGGCCCACGCTGAACATATCGTCGTGGCTTACTGCGAAGGCCAGCGCGGCCACCCGGTGTTGTTCGGCCGGCGCTTCTGGCCAGAGCTGATGCAACTGCAAGGCGAGAATGGGGCCAAGGGCTTGATCGCCAGCCATGCGCAACAGGTGATTGCCTTGACGCTCGATGACCACGGCATTCTGCGGGACGTCGACAGGCCGGCCGACCTCAGCCACCCACCGACTTCATAATCAGGGCGCTGCCGGTAAACATGGCGTCTTGTTTATCCGCAAGCGCACGGCCGAGCAACCCGGTCAGCTGCGGCTGCGCCTGCTCAGTCGGCAGATCCAACAGCGCGCCCATAAAGTGCCCGCGATTGGATGACAGGCATCCATATAACCAGCCCGTAGACGACAGGCGCAGACGGCTGCAACTCCGGCAAAAGGGCGCGCTTTCGTTGGCAATGATGCCGAACGCCCCACGCTCGCCCACGCTATAGCGCAGCGCGGTGGAGTCTACCGGCGCCTCAGCCTGGGTGAAGGCATAGCGCTGGCCGATAAGCTCCAGCAGCTCGCGATGGCCGACGAACTGGGTGCGAAAAGCCTCTGCATGCTGGGCCAAATGGCCCATGCGCATTAGTTCGATAAAGCGCAGCTCGTAGCCCTGCTCCAGGCAGAACGCCAACATGGGCATGACTTGATCGAGGTTACTGCCACGCATCGGCACCATGTTGATCTTGATGCTCATGCCGGCTCGGCGCGCCTGCTCGATGGCGCTGAGCACCGTCTGCAGGTCGCCACCCTTGGCGATCGTGCGGAAGGCGCTCGGGTCGAGCGTATCGAGGGACACATTGAGTCGCTGGATGCCGGCGCAGCGCAGTAACGGCAGTTTGCCGGCCAACAACTGGCCATTGGTGGTCAGGCTGATGCCTTGCAACGCCAGCTTACCAATGCCCTGCAGAAAGGGCTCCAGCCGGTCACTCAGCAGCGGCTCGCCACCGGTAATGCGCAGTTCCTCAACACCGGCAACATCCCTGAGCAACTCGACGGCACGCAGCATCGCCGCCGCCGTCAGCTCATCGCGCGCGGCCACCAAGCGACGGCCATCGGCCACACAGTAGGTGCAGGCGTAATTGCAGGCCGCGGTGAGGCTCAGACGAAGTTTGCGAAAACGCCGACCATGTCGATCGACGATCACCCGGCGACGCCCGCGTGGGCATCAGTGGTGGCTTCGATGTCCTCCAGCACATAAACCTGACGTTCGCTCAGCAGCTCGCCAAGGGCATTGGCCATGGCCGTGTAATGCGGCATCTGCCGATGAAGCGCTATCGCCTCGTGGCTGGCCCAGCGCTCGACGAAGATAAAACGTCCGGCCTGCTCAATACAGCGATTCAGGTCGTAAGCCAGGCAACCGTCTTCGCCGCGCGATGGCTGCACACAAGCGCGCAGAATCTGCTCGACCTGCTGCTCTTTGCCGGCTTTGGCGGTCAGTACCGCGACAACGCGTATGGCTTGATTCATGCGGATGGGTTCCTCGGTTGATCAGTCGTCAGCGCTGCACGGCGAACTGCCGAAAAGCTTCTGTAGTAACAGCAGTTGCGGCCTGGCCGGCGATCAGTACGGGGTCGCTGTCATGGATGCTCGCGGCGCGCAAACGCAGGCTGCCGCCGTCGCGGCCGTTGAGCACTGCCTGAATTTCCGCCAGCACCGCCATGGCCACGCTTTCCGGGGTGTCGCCGCCCAGGTCCAGGCCGATCGGATAATGCAAACATGCCAGCCCCGGCAGCTCGTCCTGCGGTTTAGCCAATTGTTCGTGGATGCCGGCCAACAAGCGCTCGGTGCGCTCACGCGGCCCTAGCTGGCCGACATAGCAAGGCTCACTGTGCAACACGCCCTGTAGCCAATGCGCGTCTTGCACCAGGCTGTGGGTCATCACCGCCACCACGGCCCCGCGCACCAGTTCGCGGTAAGCGAAAGGCTGCTCGACGTCGCCGACCAGCACCTGGTCAGCCTCGGCAAAGCGCTCGGCCCGGGCAAAGTGCGCCCGACCGTCGATCACCGTCACATGCCAACCCAACAGCTTGGCCATGCGCACCAGCGGCTGGGCATCATGGCCCGCGCCGAAGATCACCAGGCGTCGCACCGGCGGCAAGTACTCCAGAAGCACCTCCACCTCGCCCGCGCCATTTGGATAGACACAGCGGGATGACTTGCCGCGCAGCAAGGTCTGCTGCAGATCGGCGCTGATCTGTTCCGCCAGCCCCGAGCGCAGCAGTTCCCCCGCAGCGTCCTGCCCAGGCACCAAGCACAAGCGCTCGCCTAAGCGTGGCGAAGCAGCGCCCGGGCTGGCGATCACCGTGGCAATGGCCGCCGCTTGCTGGCTGTCGCGCACGCCAAGCAAGGCATCGACCAAGGCGCAAGGGCCGTTGGCCGGCAGGCGCTCGAACAGCACATGCACCTTGCCGTTGCAGCCCAGGCCGAAGCTCAGCGCTTCCTCGCTGGCCTCATCCGCCTCGGCGGTGCTGTAGCTGCGCAGCGCCGGCCCGGCTTCGGTCAGCCACCAGGCCTTTTTCGCCACTTCCGCCTCCAGGCAGCCACCACTGATGGTACCCTCGGGCCGGCCGAAGCGCGACACCAGCATGCGCGCACCGGGCCGCCGATACGCAGAGCCTTCGACCTTGACCACAGTCGCAAGCACCGCTTCGCGGCCAGCCTCGCGCTCGGCCAGGAGCGCATCCAGCAATGTGTTCAGGCCCGACATGCGGCACCTCCGCTCAATGCAGGGACTCGGTCCGGCGCTTAGCCACAGCCGGCACCGAAACCTGCGCATCACTCTCGCCAAAACGCTGCAACATAAAGCTGCTCAGCGCGGCCAGCTCTTGGTCGTTGTAAATGGTACCGAACGACGGCATAAGCCGATCCACAGGGGCGTCGGCGGCACCGTGCCCACTCAACAAGATGCCGAGCAAGTTGCTGGCGGCAGGGTCGTTTACCGTCTTCAAGCCCAGCAGCATGGCCGTCTGGCTCTGGTTGCCCGTGCCGTCCCAGCGGTGGCAACTGGCGCAGGCTTCGGCGAACAGCTTGTTGCCGAGTGCATTGCCGCTGCCCGGTTCAGCAAGCGTGACCTGCTGCGGGCGAGGCACGCCTTCACTGCGCGGCGCTGAGCCCTTGAGGAACACCGCAATCGCCTGACGGTCAGCGTCGGTCAGGTGGCGCAAGCTGTTTTCCACCACCTCTGCCATGGGCCCCGAAGACAAACCCAGGCCTGGCGCTGCGCCATCCTTCAAATAGCCGGCAAGCACGTCCGTGGGCCAGGCTCCAATGCCGTGCACGGGGTCGGCACTGATGTTGTAGGCGTTCCAACCCTGGAGCAGATTACCGGCCAGCGAGCGGTCGCTGCTGACTGCCTGAAACAGGTTGCGCGGTGTATGGCATTCGCCGCAGTGACCCGGCCCTTCGACGAGGTATTTGCCGCGATTCCACTCAGCAGAGCGCTGGCTGTCCGCCTGAAATAGCTCATCGTTAAGGAACAGCAAATTCCAGAAAACCATGCCCCAGCGCTGATTGAACGGGAAGCCGATTTGGTTTTCGCGCGGTGCTTGCTCGACTGGCTCCAGGCTGTCGAGGTAGCCCTTGATGGCGAGGATGTCATCGCGCGACATCTTGCTGTAGGAGGTATAGGGAAACGCCGGGTAGTAGTGCTTGCCATCACGGCCAACGCCGGTCTGCAGCGCACTGACGAACTCGTCATCGGTCCAGGCACCGATGCCGGTTTGCGTGTCAGGGGTAATGTTGGGCGAAAACAGCGAGCCGAACGGCAGCTTGAACTCAACACCACCGGCGAAGGGTTCACCGCCGGACACGGTATGGCAAGCCACGCAGTTTGCGGCGCGCGTCAGGTATTCGCCCTTAGCCAGCGAGTCGTCCTGGGCATAGGCCGCTTGCGCCAGCAGAGCAGCACTGGCGAGCAGCAGTAGGTTGCTTATTAATTTCATCAGGTGCTCCTTAAACCGGGTAGTAGCCGAAACGGCTCAGCGGCAAGCGACGAATGCGCTGGCCCGATGCGGCGAACAGGGCGTTGACCAGGGCCGGACCGATCAACGCAGTACCGGCCTCGCCAACGCCACCCGGCGCTTCCAGACTCGGCAGCAGGTGCACCTCCACCGCCGGCGCTTCGCTGATACGCAGCTGCCTATAGTTGTGGAAGTTGGTCTGCTGCACCTGGCCGTTTTCGATGAGGATTTCGTTGAATAGCGAGGCGGACAGGCCGAACAGCGTGCCGCCCTCGATCTGCGCCTTAACCGAGGTCGGGTTAGTCGCAAAGCCGCAATCCACCACACTGACCAGCCGCTTGATGCGCACGCCCAAGTCGCCCTGCATCTCCAGTTCAACCAGGGTCGCCACGTAGCTGCCGAACACCGCACTGACCGCCACACCACGGCCCTGCCCGGCGGGCAACGGCTTATTCCAGTCAGTCTTTTCGGCCAGCAAACGCAGCACCGCCTGGGCGCGTGGCTGCTCCGCCATCAGCTCCAGGCGGTAGGCAACCGGGTCGGCCTTGGCGTTGTGCGCCAGCTCATCAATAAAACACTCCAGGGCATAGGTGCCGCGCAGCGGGCCCACGCCGCGCCACCAGGACACGGGCACAACGCTCGGTTCCTGGCGGATATAACGAACCTGCAAATGCGCCAGGCTGTAGATGGGGTCTACCGCCACTTCCACGGCATCACTATCCACGCCATTGGGCGGCAAGCTGCCGACATAACGGGCGAGAATCGAGGCGCCGGCGATGCGGTGCTCCCAACCCAGCGGCCGTCCCTGCTCGTCGAGGGCGGCCTGCATACGGTCGGCGTAAAGCGGCCGGTAGAGGTCGTGGGTCATGTCCTCTTCACGGCTCCAGATCAGCTTGATCGGGTAAGCAACCTGGCGTGCGATGGCCACTGCCTGGGTGATGAAATCAAACTCCAGACGCCGACCGAATGCGCCACCGATCAGCTGGTTGTGCACCTGGATTTTTTCCACGGGCAACCCGGTAACTTGGGCCGCCGTCTGCTGGGCGAACACCGGCACTTGGGTGCCGACCCACAGCTCGCAGGCATCTTTACGCACATGGGCCACGCAGCTCATGGGCTCAAGCGGTGAATGCGACAACAGCGCCTGCTCGTAAACCGCCTCGAACTGGCTGGCCGATTGCTGCTTGGCTTGTTCAATGTCGCCAGTGCGCTTGGCGACCACGCCATCACGGCTACTGGCCGCGAGCAGCTCCTGGTCCAACTGCGCTGAATCAATCGCGGCATGTGGGCCGAGGTCCCACTCGATTTTCAGCGCCTTGATGGCCTGCTGGCAGGCCCAGAAGTTGCTCGCGGTGACGGCCACGGCATTGTCCAGGCGCACGATGTCGCGCACCCCAGGCACCCGTCGCGCCGCAGTATCATCAACGTTGAGCAGCCGCCCGCCATACACCGGACAGGTGATACTGGAGGCCACCAGCATGCCGGGGATTTGCAGGTCAATGGTAAAGCGCGCCTTGCCGTTGACCTTCGCGGGCGTATCCAGACGCTGCGCGGGGGTGCCCAGCAACTTGAACTGCTCGGGGGTTTTCAGCGGCACTGCATCGGGCAATGGCAGCGTCGCAGCCGCCTCGACCAAGTCGCCATAGGCCGCCTGCAGGCCATTGGGGCCAAACACCTGGCCGTTCTGCGCATGGCACAGGCTCGGCGCGACGCGCCATTGCAGAGCAGCCGCCTGGATCAACAGGATCCGCGCCGTAGCGCCCGCCCGGCGCAGCGGCTCCCAGGTAACACGAGTAGAAGTCGAACCACCGGTGGCCTGAAACTGCATCAGGCTGTCGGTATACAGCGCCGAGTTCGGTGGCGCTTCCTGGATCACCACCTGATCCAGGGGCACTTCCAGCTCCTCGGCGACCATCATGGCAATACCGGTTTGCGCACCCTGGCCCATTTCAATTTTCGGCGAGATCACCGTGACCACGCCATCGGGGCCAACGCGGACAAAGGCACCGTAACCCTCAGCGGAGCGATCACCAAGCCGACCTGTCGCCGCCGCCTCGGCGGCTGCGCTTTTAGACACCAACGGCGGTAGCCAGGTACTCAACACCAAGCCGCCGAGGGCGATACCGCTGCCCTGCAAGAGGCGGCGACGGGGCATATCAACAGTCATTTCGTTAGGCTTTTTCATCTCACGCCTCCTCTACACGGCCAACACTGTGAATGGCCGTGCGAATCCGGGTGTAGGTGGCGCAGCGGCACAGATTGCCCGCCATGGCGGCATCAATCGCCTGATCATCGGGCTTCGGCTGGCTCTGCAGCAGCGCCGTGGCGGCCATGATCTGCCCTGATTGGCAGTAACCGCATTGCACCACCTCATGCGCCAGCCAGGCCTGCTGCACGGCTTGGCCTACGGCCGTCTCGCCGATGGCCTCAATGGTGGTGATCGAGCGCCCCGCTACAGCGGAAATCGGCGTCACGCATGAACGGATCGGCTGGCCATCGAGGTGCACGGTGCACACGCCGCACTGGGCAATGCCACAGCCATATTTGGTTCCGGTCAGGCCCAGCACATCGCGCAGGACCCATAGCAGAGGCATATCGGGGGCAACGTCAACCTGCTGCGACTGTCCGTTGATGATTAACGTTTGCATGTTATTTCCTCTGCCTAAAGTGTTAATGCCGACAACCTTGGTTATCGCTTTGATCATGTGGGGGCGCTACGTGACGCAGACTAAAACAGCTTCATGCCCTCACGAATTAATCCGCCTTAAACGGGCAACCAGCCACCCGGCCAGTGGGAAGGAGATAAGCTGGGTGACAGGCACCAATACCAGCACTTCCACCAATACCATTAGCGGAAAACTCAGATCACGGGTCAGCGGGGCCAACACACTCAGTACCAATAAGAGTGTTGGGTATAACCCCAGACAGCCCACCACTACACGCCAGAACATGGCGTTTATTTGATGCGAGCGCTTGCTGGGTGTATGCATAAAAATCTCTGCAGGCATTGCCTGTAACTTAGCGGCCTGGATTTTTTAAATAAAAAAACCCTGCCAGCAAGGAGCTTGAGCTGGCAGAGCACGAACCATGGTCATTCCAACGCCAGACAATCAGTCGTGACCGACGCGAACCACCAACTTGCCAAAATTACGGCCCTCGAGAAGCCCGATAAAGGCCATAGGCGCCTCTTCCAAGCCGCTCACTAATTCCTCGCGATACTTGATCTGACCTTGTGCAAACCAACTCGACATCTCGTTAAAGAATTCGTCGTAGCGGTGCGCGTAATCATCAAAAATAATAAAACCCTGCACATGAATGCGCTTACGCAGAATGGCGCCCATCAAAGACGGCAAGCGATCTGGCCCGCTGGGTAAGGCGGTGTCGTTGTAGTGCGCGACGATGCCGCAGACCGGCACCCGCGCCTTGGTATTGAGCAGCGGCAGCACCGCCTCGAAGACCTTGCCACCGACATTCTCGAAGTAGACATCGATACCCGCCGGGCAGGCCTTGGCCAGTTGCTCGGCGAAGTCCGGCGCACGGTGATCGAGGCAGGCATCAAAGCCCAGCACCTCGACGGCATACCGGCACTTTTCCGCGCCGCCGGCGACGCCGACCACATGGCAGCCCTTGATTTTACCGATCTGCCCGACAGTCGCGCCGACTGGCCCGGTAGCAGCCGCCACCACCAGTGTTTCGCCCGTCTGCGGCCGGCCAATATCGAGCAAGCCCATATACGCGGTGAAGCCCGGCATACCAAAGATGCCCAAGGCATAAGAAGGATGCGCCGGCGACTCGCCCAGCGCGGTCAGGTCGCTGCCATCGGACAACGCATAGTCCTGCCAGCCAGCAAAGGACAGCACCCAGTCACCGACCTTGTAGGCCGGGTTTTTCGAAACCTCCACACGGCATACAGTGCCACCCACCATCACCCCGCCGACTTCCACCGGCGGCGCATAGGACGGCGCATCACTCATGCGGCCACGCATGTAAGGGTCGAGCGACAGGTAGACGGTACGCAGCAGCACCTGCCCTTCTGCAGGCTCAGGAATAGGGCTTTGCTCAATGCGGAAATTCGCCTCGACAGGCGCACCGTGCGGGCGCGAGGCCAGAACAACGCGTCGATTGATTTGCTTTGACTGGGGCATATGCAAACTCCTGGCTGGTGTTGAAGAAATGGTTGTCTCGGAGCAGATAAATTAGACCAGTCGGCTATTAAACCGATAAAAAAAGCCCACCAACTGGTGGGCAGTCTCGCCATTAGGTGTTGTCAGAGGCCAACATGGTCTGGGTCGTGTCCATGGCGTTTTCCAGCGACCGACTATTACGGTGCAGCTTGCTCAGCAGGCTGGCGCCGAGCCACAGCTGATAAAGGGCCGTCGCCGTGCGGTAAGCATCGCCTGGCGGCAGGGAACCGTCTTGCTGGCCCTGCGCAATGCAGTCAGCGATCCGCACAATGATTTGATCTGCGCCATCGCGCAGCGTGAGACGCATGGACTCCGAGAGATCCGCCACCTCAGCGCTCAACTTCACCACCAGGCACTTCTGCTCATCGCAGGGCTCGCAGTAGCTGTCCAGCCACTTCTGCCAATAGCCCATCAGCCGTTCGCGGGCCGTGTTGCCCGTGACGGCGAAGCGCTCGTCCATGTTCGCCAGATAAGTGCGAAAGTAATCCTCGAGCAAGGACTGGCCGTACTGCTCTTTGGATTTGAAGTAATGGTAGAACGAGCCTTTCGGCACGCTGGCGGCCTGCAAAATCTCGTTAAGGCCCACACCTGTGAAGCCCTTCACCACCATCATGCGGTGGCCGGTGTCGAGTAAATGCTGGCGCGTGTCATCGTAGTTTTGCTTCATCGGGGCAGGTTACCAATAAATTAGACCAGTCGTATACTGTAAATATCAACGCTCTACTATATCAACACTCCACCTCGGCCACCCAGGCCAAACCGCAATGCAACCCGCCGACTGCAGAGGCTACTTCGCAAAAAAGCGCTACGCTTCGAGCATACCCCTTCAATAGTAGACCAGTTGACTACTGAGCGCGTAGCATCCGTCCAGAACACGCCAATTACCAATCACACATCAGCGCGCCATATGCACGATGCGCCCCAAACGGAGCCACACCGATGATCAAACTTCACCACCTTAATGCCTCACGCTCAATTCGCATCCTCTGGCTACTGGAGGAAATCGGCGAGCCCTATGAGTTAATCAAATACACGCGCGATGCAAAAAACCACTTGGCCCCCGCTTCACTAAAGGCCATCCATCCGCTCGGCAAATCGCCGGTGATTGAACTAGACGGGCAGGTTATTGCCGAGTCTGGCGCGATGGTGGAAGTGCTGATTAAGCGCCTGGCGCCTCACTTGGCACCTGCTGAAGGTTCAGCTGCATACATTGATTACCTGACGTGGATTCACTTTGCAGAAAGCTCTGCCATGCTGCCTTTTCTACTGAAAATATTTAATCAGTATGAAACCCAGTCAGGCACCGACCTGAAGTTTCTAAACGCCTACGCGGAGACTGAATTCAACAAGGTGTTTGCCCATATCAACAACCACCTTGAAGGTCGGAACTTCCTGGTAGAAGAGCGCCTGACCGGCGCGGACTTTATGCTGGGCTTCGTCGTGCAGGGGGCACTGAATAACCTAAAAGGCGCACAGGCCTTCCCGCACATCGAACGCTATATCCGTAACCTGGAAAGCATCAGCAGCTACCAGCGCGCCCTGGCAAAAGAGCAAAACTAAAGCGTCCCAAGTAAGGACGGCCTCGGCCGGCGCTGGCGTTAGCCGTTCACTTCTGCGTGTTAGTACCTGAGCCGAGCGCCTAGGCTCAGGCCTCCCCCCGGCTTAGGCCTTTGTCTGACGCGCCTTCAGGTAGGCAATTACCGCAGCCTGGTCGCCGGCGAACTCAATACGCGCGGCCTTGCTGTCGCGCTGATAGGCGTACATCGGGTCGTAATACTCGCACAGCAGCCCGGCGATCCAGTCGCGGTGCAGCTCAACCGCGCCACTGCGCTGTTCGTTCAGCGCCACTTGCATGATGGCCAGCAAGCGCTGGTAGCGTTCACCGCCCAGGCGCTTCTGGATATTGCTCAGACTTTGCAGCAGACGTTCGGCGTAGAGCCGAAAGCCCTCTTCCTCACCGTGCAAGGCAGTAAATTCGGCGCACAGGTTGACCACGTAATCGCGCAGGATGCGCTCGACGCGGTCCTCAAGGGCATCTTCCAGCCACACCAACGGGTACTGCTGCATGCCTTGGTAAAGCGCCAGCGGCACGGTGCAGCTGCCGACCATGCGCCCCTCGTCCTCTAGAACAAATTGCTCGGTGCCACGGGCGCGTTGCTTAAGCAGGTCGATGGCCAGGCGGTTTTCGAAGTCGATCTGCATCGGCTGGCCCGTGGCGCGTTTGCCGAAGCTGGAGCCACGGTGATTGGCGTGACCTTCTAAATCCAAGCTGTTATCCAGTTGCACAAGCACGTCGGTTTTGCCGGTGCCGGTAAGGCCGCCAAGAATGACGAAGTCGCACTCGGTAATCGCTTGCTGAGTGGTTTCCAACAAAAAGGTGCGCATCGCTTTGTAGCCGCCGATTACCCGCGGGTAATCGATACCAGCCTCCGCCAGCCACTGTTGCGTAATTTGCGAACGCAAGCCGCCACGAAAACAGTACAGGTAGCCTTCTGGATTGGCCTTGGCGAACGCTGCCCAAGCCGCGACCCGTTCGGCCTTAACCTGACCGCTGACCAGTTGGTGGCCGAGATCGATGGCGGCATCCTGGCCGTGTTGCTTGTAACAGGTACCGACCCGCTGGCGTTCGTTGTCATCCATCAGCGGCAGGTTGAGCACACCAGGAAAGGCACCTTTGCTGAATTCCACCGGGGCGCGGGCGTCCATCATCGGTACATCGTTAAGGAAGATTTCGCGGTAGTTGCTGCTGTTTTCGCGCATCAGAGCACCTCTACCGCGTATGCCTGTCGCTCCACCAGACGGCCGATGGGCGCCAGGTTCAGGCCCAGCTCAGCCGCTACGGCGAGGAACTCCGCTTCACCTTCAGGCGTCACCGCGATCAGCAGACCGCCGCTGGTTTGCGGGTCGCACAGCAGATCGCGTTGCGCCTCGGTAATCGGCGCGATCTTCTCGCCATAACTGTCGTAATTACGCAGGGTGCCGCCCGGCACGCAGCCTTCGGCCAGGTAATAGTCGACCCCCGGCAGGCGCGGTACGGCAGCGTAGTCGAGTTGCGCGGTGAGGTTTGAGCCGTCAGCCATCTCCACCAGGTGGCCGAGCAGGCCAAAGCCGGTCACGTCGGTCATCGCCGTGACCCCTGCCAACTTGCCGAAGCGCGAACCGGGTTTGTTCAGGGTGCACATCCAGTCGCGCGCCAGGCCGACGTCTTCGGTACGCAATTTGGACTTTTTCTCGGCAGTTGTGAGGATGCCGATGCCCAGCGGTTTGGAGAGGTACAGCTGACAGCCAAGCGTGGCCGTGTCATTGCGCTTCATGTGGCGCTTGTTCACCACACCCGTCACGGCCAGGCCAAAAATTGGCTCTGGGGCGTCGATGGAGTGACCGCCTGCCAGCGGAATGCCGGCTTCATCACAGATTGCGCGGCCGCCGCGAATCACTTCGCGAGCGACTTCCGGCGGCAACAGATTGACCGGCCAGCCGAGGATGGCGATGGCCATCAGCGGGTCGCCGCCCATAGCGTAGATGTCGCTGATGGCATTGGTGGCGGCAATGCGGCCGAAGTCATAGGGATCATCGACAATCGGCATAAAGAAGTCCGTGGTCGAAACCACCCCACGCTCCTCATCGAGTGCGTACACCGCCGCATCGTCACGCGAGGCATTGCCCACCCACAGCTTAGGGTCGAGGTTCTGTGCGCCGCTACCGGCAAGAATCACATCCAGCACCTTGGGGGAAATCTTGCAGCCACAACCAGCGCCATGGCTGTACTGGGTCAGGCGAATCGGCTCGCTCATCGGTCAGGCTCTCGGCAAATCAAAAAACAGGCGCGGATTCTAGCAGGCGAATGAAAAACGTAGGCGAGGCAGGCAAGACAAGGCAAAAACGGCCGAGGCGCGGACGACTGCATGGATGCAGGAGGTAGAACGAAGCAGGATGCCAGAGTCGAGTTTACGAGCTGTAAATGAGCAGTACTCGGTCCACTCGCCCTTCGGGTCGCGCTGAAGCGCGTTAGCCGCAAGCGGCTTGCCGAGGCCGTTTTTAACGCAGGATTGCCAACGCAGGTAGTTTTTCAACGATCTGCGAGCAAAGCTGGCCTTTGCTGCAGTGCCCCATATAATCGCGCCACGTCTTTTACCCTGACTACGCGCAGTGCGCATGTTGCGACCTGCCTCTTCGAACCTTTTCCGCTATTGAACCGGAGAATCTTCATGCTCAAACGTACCTTGGCGCTCGCCGCTGGCGTTGCCCTGTCCTTGTCCGCCACCTTGTCCCACGCCGCTGATGTGCTGAAAGTCAGCGCCATCCCCGACGAAGCCCCCACCGAACTGCTGCGTAAATTCAAGCCGCTGGGTGCCTACCTGGAACAGCAACTGGGCATGAAGGTCGAGTTCGTCCCAGTCGCCGATTATCCAGCCGTGGTCGAAGCGCTGGCCACCGACCGCCTCGACTTGGCCTGGCTCGGCGGTTTCACCTTCGTTCAAGTGCGCCTGAAGACGGGTAATGCCATCCCATTGGTGCAGCGCGAGCAAGATGCGCAGTTCACCAGCAAATTCATCACGGCCAACCCTGACGTGAAATCCCTGGCCGACCTCAAGGGCAAGACCTTCGCCTTCGGCTCGGTGTCATCCACCTCCGGCAGCCTGATGCCGCGCTTCTTCATGACCCAGGACGGGATCAAGCCGGAAGACTATTTCAGCCGCATCGGCTACTCCGGTGCGCACGACGCCACTGCCGCCTGGGTCCAGGCTGGCAAGGTTGACGCTGGCGTACTCAACGCCAGTGTGTGGGACAAACTGGTCGCCGCTGGCAAGATCGACACCAACAAGGTCAACGTCTTCGCCACCACCCCGCCCTACTTCGATTACAACTGGACCGTGCGTGGCACCCTTGATCCCGTGCTGGCTGAGAAAATCAAGAAGGCCTTCCTCGCCCTCGACCCGGCAAACCCTGAGCACAAGGCAATCCTCGACCTGCAGGCCGCCAGCCGTTTTATCGAAACCAAGCCTGAGAACTACCAAGGTATCGAGGACGCTGCCCGCGCTGCCGACCTGCTGAAATGAGCCTGCGCCTGCACCAGGCGACTCTGCAGCACGGTAACGGCGTGCACGCTCTGCGCGGCGTAAGCCTGACAATCAGCGCCGGTGAGCGGGTCGCGATCATCGGCCCGTCTGGGGCCGGTAAGTCGAGCCTGCTCAACCTGCTCGCCACGGCTCTGCAACCGAGCAGTGGCGAGTTACAGGTGTTCAACGAACAGCCCTGGCAACTCTCGGCGCGCCAACGTCAGCGCCTGCGCGCGCGTATAGGCCTGGTGCATCAAGCGCCGCCGCTACCAGCACGGCAACGGGTGATCACCGCTGTGCTGGCCGGCAAACTCGGCCAGTGGCACTTGGTCAAAAGCCTGCTCAACCTGCTGCACCCACTGGACATCCCTGGCGCACGCCGCGAGCTGGCCAAGCTGGACCTGGCTGACAAGCTGTTCGCCCAGTGCCAACAACTCTCAGGTGGACAGTTACAGCGCGTTGGCATCGCCCGCGTGCTGTACCAAGCGCCTGAGCTGCTGCTGGCCGATGAGCCCGTATCGGCCATGGACCCAGTGCTGGCTGAGCACACCCTGAGCGTGCTCTGTCAGCATGCCGAAGCCGGAGGCGTAACCCTGGTTGCCAGCCTGCATGCAGTGGAGCTGGCCCTGGCGCACTTCCCACGAATTATCGGCCTGCGCGATGGGCAGATTCTGTTCGACCGCCCAGCGGCTGAGGTTGACCACACGCAGCTTGATGCGCTCTACGCCAACGAGAAATTGCTCTCACCAACCGTACCCGCCGTCAGCCTGAGCCTGCAGATCCCGCGATGCTAAACCGCGCCAACCGCGACCCGGCCGCCCTGCCTCGGCTGTTATTGACGCTACTGGCGCTGGCCCTGCTGTGGCCGGGTATCCAGCTCAGCGAGCTGGATCTCGGCGTGCTGCTGCAAACTGACAGCCAGAGCGAGATGGGCCGCTTTGTAGCCGCGTTTTGGCCGCCAGCACACAGCGATGAATTCCTCGAACTGTTGCTGCACGCCACCCTGCAAACCCTGGCCATCGCCACTGCGGGTATGGCCCTAGCCCTGCTGCTGGCAATTCCGGCCAGCCTGCTGGCCAGCCGGGCGCTGTCGCTGTCCGCCGCCTCCCGCAGTGGGCGGCCCAAGCCGCTTGCGCAGTTGTTGCGCTGGCCGGTGCGCGGCCTGCTGATCTTCCTGCGCAGCGTGCCGGAGATCGTCTGGGCCTTATTGTTCGTGCGCGCCGTCGGCCTCGGCCCCACTGCCGGGGTATTGGCCATCGCCATCACCTACAGCGGCATGCTCGGCAAGGTTTATGCGGAGATTTACGAGTCAGTTGACCAGCGCCCCATGCACGCTCTGCTTCAGGCCGGCAGTGGCCGGCTGGCCGCGTTTACCTACGGCATTCTGCCCAATGCGGCGGCGGAGCTGACCTCCTACACCGTATACCGCTGGGAGTGCGCAATCCGCGCCTCAGTGGTGATGGGCTTCGTCGGCGCCGGTGGCCTGGGGCAGCAGATTGACCTGTCACTGCGCATGTTTGCTGGTGGCGAAGTGGCCAGCATGTTGCTGACCTTTGTGCTGCTGGTATTGCTGGCCGACCAGCTCAGCCGCTTGCTGCGTGGGCGGCTGCTATGAACCGACTGACCAACGTGCTACTGCTGCTGGGCATCGGCGCGGCCGTGCTCGCCTCGTTCGCCTACCTGAGCCTTGACCTGGGCGCACTTAGCAGTGCTGACAGCCTGCGGCAGATGGGCGCGTATGTGCAGCGCTTTCTTGAGCCCGACCTGAGTACCAAGCACCTGACGACCATCGGCCGTGGCGCGCTGGAAACCCTCGCCATGTCGGCCCTCGGCACCTTGCTGGCGGCCGTGTTCGGTTTGCTACTGGCCTTGCCCGCCGCCGGGCGTTTCGGCTGGCCACTGCAAAGCGCCGCACGCCTGCTCCTGAATGCCTTACGCGCGATTCCAGAATTAGTCTGGGCCGCACTGATGGTGCTCGCCGCCGGTCTCGGCCCTAACGCCGGCACCTTGGCTCTGGCCCTGCACACCGCTGGCGTGCTCGGCCGGCTGTTTGCCGAAGCGCTGGAAAATACCCCCACCGCACCGGCTGAGGCGATTCGTTTACAGGGCGGCAGCCAGGTCGCCGCATTCTGCTACGGCACCCTGCCCAACCTGTGGCCACAGCTGTTGGCCTACTGCCTGTACCGCTGGGAAAACAATATCCGCATGGCCAGCGTACTCGGCTTCGTCGGGGCCGGCGGCCTGGGGCAGATGCTCTACGTCAGCCTTAGCCTGTTTCAGGAAGCCCAGGCCAGCACGGTGATCATCGCCATGTTGCTGCTGGTATTCGGCGTCGACGCACTAAGCAGCTGGACTCGGCAGCGCTGGGTGCGGGTGTAGCCGCCAGCGCACGCTGCAACCAAACGCAACGGCCACTGTCCGACTGCCACACGGCACTGGCGCATACTGCGTCGGCCGTTCTTGTTTGAGGGAGACGTCCTTGCCTGCAGTGTTTTTGCGTCACCCTCTGCGCTGGGTTGCCCTGCTGGTTGGCGGGCTCGGCCTCGCCGCCTCGGTTCTCGCCTGCCCCAGCGGGCAGCAGCAGGTCTGTGCCGTGGCGTGCTTCTGTGCGCCGATCAGCCAGGCCGACATCGACGTGTTGTATGAAGACCTCAGCCAGCTCGCCGCCTCCGGTCTTGAGCAGGGCTTGTTGCAAGCGCGTCAGCGTGCAGCAGCCGACGGAACCGAGCCCGTGCCCCTGCATATCCGTGCTCAGCTGGAGGCTTATTTCGCCATAGCAGTGCTCGACTCAGCGCGCTTTAAGGTCGACAGCGGCGCGGCACTCAACGCCGGCAATGCCCTACTGCAAAATCCCGACGTGCAAGCGGTGACGCTGATCGACATCATCGTCTTTCGCAACGCTGAGGACGCCCAACAAAATGTCGCGCTCTGGGCGCATGAGCTGTTGCACGTGCAGCAATACCAGCAATGGGGCGTGCGTGAATTTACCCGCCGCTACACCCGCGACCACGACGCCATCGAAGCACCTGCATACACGCTGCAGATTGCGGTCGAGCGCGCCCTGCGCAATCAGCTGGCCGGCAAAACCAAATAGCGCTATCGACACACTTGAGCGTCTTGCGGCTACGCACAGTCGAGTGAAAGCTGGGGCACATAACAACGCGGGATTAGATCTAAACAGTCGACAGGCGGGCGATGCGCAACGGAGCGGGTAGCTCCGTTGCAGCGCCCGCCGGGTAGGCGAGCGCAGTGCATCGAAATGCCAGAAGGGAAGAAACGCATCGTACTGGGCGGGTAGCCCTCCGTTGCCGGATGTACGACGGGCGCTGCAGTGCAGCATCAAACACCTGGGCAAGGTGTCTGGGGGTGGCGGTAAGCCGGTGTTGCCATCCACCCCGACGGGTTTAAAGCCAGTCGGGGCAGCATGCTCGGTAAAAATTGTCCCCAGGCTGTTGAAAAACGTAGGCGAGGCAGCCAGCGCAAGGCGCAACGTTAGTAACAGCCTCCGGCTGGTCAAAACGGCGAAAAAGCGGAGTTTACGAGCTGTAAATGAGCATTTTGAGCCTGTTTTTAACGCCGCGATGGCAACGTAGGTAGTTTTTCAACGGCCTGTTAACCGATGGTCATCAGGCTGGCGTTACCGCCGGCCGCTGCGGTGTTGATGCTCAGGGCGTGTTCGATCAGCAGACGCTCCAGGGGAATATCCGTTTCGCCTTTGTGCAGACCGTGCACACCGATAATTGCGCCAGGGCGTTGAGCGGCCAACTGGCAGACTTCGCGCAGCTGATCGGAATCGCCGTGGTGCAAGATGGCATCGAAGCTGCTGTCACTTTCGCTCCACTGGGTGAGCAGCGTGATGCGCTGCTGCACCGCCTTGGGCAGTGCAGCAAACAGCTCGCGGGTCAGCTCGCCTTCCTGCCACAGCACGTGGCAACCCACGGCCAGGGCCGCTGCCAGCTGCACCAGCAAATCGCTACGGTCATCAGCCAGGCACAGCACATGCTCACGTGGCAGCAGGCTGTAGCTGTTGCGCTCACCGGTTGGGCCGGTAAGCATCTGCACGGTGCCGCTCTGCGCCAACTCAACATATTGCGCACTCAGCGCGGACAGACTCGGCTCATGCTTGGCTGCCCACTCCTGCAGGGCCTGAATCACCTTGGCCTGCTCGGCTGGACGGGTAATCTCGCCACTTTCCTGCTGCAGCTGCTTGGCCACGGCGTCCTGCGGACGGGTCGCCAGCAAACGGTACATATACAGCGGGCCGCCGGCTTTCGGGCCGGTGCCGGAGAGGCCTTCGCCACCAAACGGCTGCACGCCGACTACTGCGCCGACCATGTTGCGGTTGACGTAGAGGTTGCCGACTTTGGCGCTGTTAACCACCTGGGCGATGGTTTCATCGATACGTGTGTGCACGCCCAACGTCAGGCCGTAACCACTGTCGTTGATCTGTTGCAGCAGCTTGCCCAGATCAGCGCGGGCATAGCGCACCACGTGCAGCACCGGGCCAAAGATCTCACGCTGCATCTCGTCGAAGCTGTCCAGTTCGATCAGCGTTGGCGTGACGAAGGTGCCACGGCTGAGGTCATCGCCATTGCTACGCGCTGCCTGGAAAATCTTGCGACCCTTGTCGCGCATTTTCGCGATGTGCTGATCGATGTTGTCCTTGGCTTCAGCGTCGATCACCGGGCCGATGTCCGTGCTCAGCCGCTCCGGGTTGCCCAGGCTGTATTCGGCCATGGCGCCCTTGAGCATGTTGATCACCCGATCCGCCACGTCTGCCTGCACGCACAGTACGCGCAGCGCAGAGCAACGCTGGCCGGCGCTGTCGAAGGCCGAGGCGACCACATCAACCACCACCTGCTCGGTGAGCGCCGAGGAGTCAACGATCATGCTGTTGAGACCGCCGGTTTCGGCGATCAGCGGCAACGTGCGGCCATGTGCATCCAGGCGACCGGCCAGGTTGCGCTGAATGATCCCGGCCACTTCGGTGGAGCCGGTAAACATCACCCCACGCACGCGTTCGTTGCCGATCAAGCC
>Ga0115550_1000542_pt1 | contig 31802 bp, 26 predicted proteins | sample COGITO_mtgs_1005_FD_87177 | JGI IMG/M metagenome (GOLD analysis project Ga0115550, IMG submission 87177) | Pelagic marine microbial communities from North Sea - COGITO_mtgs_100511 | ecosystem: Environmental > Aquatic > Marine > Epipelagic | place: Germany:Helgoland, sampling site Kabeltonne...
CATCACTTGGGCAGCCTCGGAAATGAGGCCGTCGGCATCTAATATTTCGATGCTCTCCAGCTTGTGTTTTTTGCCCAATTCATAATCATTGGGGTCGTGCGCTGGTGTTACTTTCAACGCTCCGGTTCCAAATTCAATGTCGATGTAATCGTCGAGAATGATCGGAACTTCTCTGTTCACGAGAGGAACAATGACTTTTTTTCCGTGGAATTTTCTGTATCGCTCATCGTTTGGATGAAGGGCTAAAGCAGTGTCGCCCATAATGGTTTCAGGACGGGTGGTTGCTACTGTTAAATACTCATTTGTTCCAACAACTTGGTAGCGTACGTAGTAGAGTTTGCTCTGTACTTCTTTGTGAATAACCTCCTCGTCGCTCACGGCTGTTTTCGCGGCAGGATCCCAATTCACCATACGTTCGCCGCGGTAAATGAGACCTTTCTGGTGTAGATCGACAAATACCTTGATCACAGAATCGTAGAGTTTTGGCTCCATTGTGAAGCGCGTTCTGTCCCAATCACATGAAGCACCCAATGCTTTTAACTGTTCTAAGATGATTCCACCGTGTTTGTGAGTCCATTCCCAAGCAGCATCAAGAAATTTTTCTCGTCCAATTTCTCCTTTTGTCAATCCTTCTGAGCGCAGTTTTTGAACCACTTTAGCCTCTGTTGCGATTGAAGCGTGATCGGTTCCTGCAACCCAAAGTGCGTTGTAGCCACGCATTCGTGCGCGTCGAATAAGCACATCTTGAATGGTGTTGTTCAACATGTGACCCATGTGCAAAACGCCTGTGACATTGGGCGGTGGGATGACTATGCAATATGGTTCTCGCTCGTCGGGAACGGATTTGAAGTACTGTTTGTCCAACCAGTATTGGTACCACTTGGATTCTACTTCGGAAGCTTGGTATGTTTTTTTGGTCTTGCTCATGTCGAAAAACGAAGCGCCAAATTTAGCTAAAGGAAGGTTCAAAGTTCTTTGCAGATGTCATGCATTGCGCAACTTGCAAGGAATTCTCGATTAAATTTGCCTCCTTCATTCAAAATCTCGCTTCGTTGAACAAAACGGAACTACTTAAGAAACTACAAGAAATCGCAAGGGAAGAAGATCTCTTGAAAGTTCGTAACGAATTCAGAACTCTTCAGGAGAGTCTTGCTGAAATTCAAGCCAGCGAGCGCGAAGCGCAGCTAATGGCTTTTATTGAAGATGGCGGAACGGCTGCAGATTTTGAGCCTCCCGTGGATGATTTTGAGCGGGACGTAAAAGCCGCCAAGGATCTTTTTAAGGAACGAATGAATCAATTCCTCAAGAAGAAAAAAGATGACGAGCTCAAGAATCTAGAGGAGAAAAAAGTTTTAATAGCCCGAATTCGTCTTTTAATTGAGAACGAAGAGAACATCGGAAAAGCCTTTACCTTATTCAAGGAGATTCAAGAAGAATGGAAGGACGTTGGGCTGGTGCCGCGGGAGAAGACTCGCGAGGTTCAGCAGGCTTACTCCGAAATCATTGAAAACTTTTACTACAACATTAATATCTACCGGGAACTTCAAGCCAACGATCTTAAGAAGAACCTCAGCCTTCGCGAGGAGGTTATTCAGAAAGTCGCCAATCTGGAAAAGGAAAAATCAATCAAACAAGTTGAAATTTTGCTTCCAGCTTTTACTGCCGAATGGGATAATTCTGGTCCTGTAGGCAAAGACGATTGGGATCGTTTGCGAACTCAATTCTGGGAAGAGGTTGGAAAGCAAAACCTCCGAATCAGTGAACATTATAAGGCGAAAAGAGAAAACCAGAAGGAGAACCAAGAAAAGAAAGAAGCCTTGCTGGAAGAGACTAAGTTGATTGCCTCCAAGGTATCGGGCGTTCAAAAAGCAAGTGAATGGGAAAAGCTGTCCAATGCCATTAAGGAGATTCAGAAAAAATGGAAGGATGTAGGTTTTTCAGGGAAAAAAGAAGGTGAGCGCATTTGGAAGGAATTCCGTGCTACTTGCGACGAATTCTTTAAAACCAAAACTGATTTCTACGGGGAAGTAAAGAAGGAGCAGAAAGGTGTAAAAGCATCTAAACTTAAGCTCATCGAACGGGTGGCTTCCATTAAAGATTCTGATTCCTGGAAAGACACGACCATTGAGATAGTGCGAATTCAAAAAGACTGGAAGAAATTAGGCTCTGCGCATCCGCGAGACGAGCGTAAACTTTGGACGGACTTCCGTTCGGCCTGCGATCATTTTTTCAAAAGGAAGGAAGCGCATTACGCAAGCTTGAAGGGAGCGAAGAAAGAAAACGTAGGATTGAAGGAGGCCAAGATCAAAGAATTAGCAACCTTCAAAGGCGGCAGCGCAGAAGATATGGAGACCTTCAAGCAACTCTTGGTAGAGTATCACAAAATTGGTCCAGTCGAGGATTCGGAACGTGATCGTCTCATTAAAAGCTTTCACAAGGAACGGGATGCGAAACTCAAAACCCTGGGTCTGAAGAAAGATGAGGAAGCTGACTTTATCTACAATCTGCGTCTAGATGGACTCAGCAATGGCCAGAATGCCCTGAGTGACTTGCAGAAAGAGAAGAGAAATTTAGAAGATCGAATTAAAAAGCTCGATTCCGAGCGATTGCAGTACGAGAACAATCTTGGCTTTTTCGCTCATGTGAAGGACGACAATCCAATGAAGGCTGAAGTACTTGGCAAAGTGAAGGATTTAGAAGATCAGAAAAAAGATCAACTGTCACGAATTAGCCTCGTGAAGAAGAAGATGAAAAGTTTGCAAGAGAATGACTGAAGTAAGTGAAGTGAAGGCAGCGATTGATCGAGATGTTCTACTGAAAGCATGGCGCTTGATGACAACGGCGAGGGCCTTGTCTGATAAGTATGAGGAAAATGCAAAAGTGACTTCCAAATACGTTCATGCAACTTCTAGAGGACACGAGGCTGTTCAACTTGCACTTTCCATGCAACTTAAAAGGGAAGATTGGGTTGCTCCCTATTATCGCGACGACAGTATTTTGTTGGGCATAGGAATAACTCCTTATGAGCTGATGCTTCAGCTTCATGCGAAGAAAGACGATATATTTTCCGGCGGACGAACCTATTATTGCCATCCTTCTTTGAATCGTGATGACATGCCGAAGATTCCACATCAGTCGAGTGCAACTGGAATGCAAGCAATTCCAACTACTGGAGTTGCGATGGGAATTCAGTACATCGAGAAGCAAGGCATTCGAAGCTTTGACTCTCCTCCCGTTGTTGTTTGTTCTTTTGGAGATGCTTCTGTGACAGAAGGCGAAGTTGCCGAAGCTTTGCAAATGGCTGCCTTGAAACAATATCCGATCTTGTACTTTGTTCAAGACAATGAATGGGACATCTCAGCAACTTCCAAAGAAACGCGTGCTCAAAACGCAGCTGAGTATGCGCAAGGCTTTAAAGGAATTGAGGTCCGACAAGTAGAAGGAAACGATTTCCAAGCTTGCTACTCGGAGTTAGAAGATATTCTAGAAACGATTCGAAAAGAGCGACGTCCATTTTTACTTCACGTACCTGTCCCGTTGTTGGGTCATCATACTTCCGGTGTTCGACGTGAATGGTACCGCGACGATTTGGAAGAGCACCAAAAGCGCGATCCTTTACCGAAGTTTCACAGCTCTCTGCTAGCCGACGGTTTTACCGCCGAAGAATTGGAAGCTATTCGCTTAGAGACGCGTGCTTTGGTAGACAAAGAATACGAAGAAGCCTTGAACGCGGCTGATCCCGACCCAGCTGATTTATTCAAGTTTGATTACGCTCCAACCCCCATCACCGAGGAAAAAGGGATTCGAGAACCTGAAGGTAAGGAGCCCACTGTGATGGTGGATTCTGCTCTGTTTGCTGTTCAAGAAATTCTTGCGAAGCATCCAGAGGCTTTGCTTTATGGTCAGGATGTGGGTGGTCGACTTGGAGGAGTGTTCCGCGAAGCGGCAACCTTGGCACAGAAGTTTGGCGATGATCGTGTGTTCAATACGCCCATTCAGGAAGCTTTTATTGTTGGAAGTACAGTTGGATTATCATGCTTAGGCTTAAAGCCGATTGTTGAGGTTCAGTTTGCCGACTACATCTGGCCAGGTCTGAATCAGTTGTTTACTGAGGTTAGCCGATCTTACTACCTCTCTAATGGCAAATGGCCGGTGAGCAGCATATTGCGTGTTCCTATAGGCGCCTACGGCAGTGGTGGGCCATATCACTCTTCATCGGTTGAGAGTATTGTCAGCAACATCAGTGGCATTAAGGTAGCCTACCCAAGTACGGGGGCTGATTTGAAAGGTTTGATGAAGTCTGCTTTCTATGATCCCAATCCGGTGGTCATGCTTGAGCACAAAGGTTTGTACTGGTCGAAGATCAAGGGCACTGAAGGAGCAAAAACCATTGAGCCCGACGAAGATTATGTTATCCCGTTTGGAAAAGGTCGAGTTGTTCAAAAGGCAACATCCGCAAAGGTCGAATCGGGAGATTCCATTTGTGTGATTACCTATGGAATGGGCGTCTATTGGTCGCTTTCGGCCTCAGAAGCTTACCCAGGGCAAGTTGAAATCATCGATTTGCGAACCTTGGTTCCGCTTGACGAAGAGCTGATTGTAGAGACTGTGAAGCGGCATTCGCGTTGTTTGATTGTGACGGAAGAAAAACTTGAGAACTCTTTTGCTATGGCACTTGCTGGAAAAATTCAGCGGCTATGCTTCGAATATTTGGACGCCCCAATTGAAGTGATTGGTTCTCAGAACATGCCTGCGATTCCGTTGAATTCTACGCTTGAAGCTGAGATGATTCCGAATGCGGAAAAAGTGAAGGCGAAGATGGATGCACTCTTTGCCTACTGATTTGATACTTTTGGTCCATGCTGAAAAGGTGGATACGTTTCCTGTCTAAAGATCTCTGGTTGATGAACATTGATGACCTTCCTAAAAATAGGGGGTTCTTCATTCGTCAGTTGCGGGTCATAGTCCTAGCCATTCGTGGTTTTAATGAAGACAAGGTGAGCCTGCATGCCACTGCCTTGTCGCTGTTCTCGGTGCTCTCTGTTGTGCCCATTCTAGCTCTTGCCTTTGGAATTGCTAAAGGCTTTGGTCTCGAGGTGATGATGCAAGAGGAGATTAAGAAAGCCTTTGTTGCCAACCCCGACATTGCGAACTTTCTCATTGATTTCGCGACCACTGCCTTATCGAATACCAAAGGTGGCTTGATCGCTGGGATAGGAGTCGTCGTTCTGCTATTTACGGCGATGCGGGTATTGAACAACATTGAAGTTGCCTTCAATGAGGTATGGCAAATCAAGAAGCCACGTCCGCTCTTCCGAAAATTCAGTGATTATCTTACCATGATTCTCGTAGGGCCAATTCTTGTTCTGCTGTCAAGCAGTCTTACGGTCTTCATTTCTACCAGTGTTACTCGCCTAATTGATAATTACGATTTTCTTGAAATCATAGCGCCTTTCATTGAAGGTTCTTTGAGCTACGTTCCTTACCTCATTATGTGGCTGGTCTTTACGCTTTTGTATGTGGTGATGCCCAATACAAAGGTGAAATTTGGGCCGGCCTTGTTTGCAGGAATCATCATCGGAACCGTTTTTCAGTTGTTTGAGCAAGCTTACATTTTCTTCCAGGTTGAGGTGTCTACCTACAATGCGATCTATGGAAGTTTTGCAGCCATTCCACTCTTCATCATTTGGATGCAAGCATCTTGGCTGATGATTCTTTTTGGTGCTGAACTTTCTTTTGCTCACCAGAACGTGTCGAGCTATCAATTTGAAAGTGGAGCCTTGGAAGTGAACGATCGTCAGAAAAGACTCTTAGCTGTATTGATGCTCAAAGGGTTCATCGACAATATTCACAATCACGAAGAGCCGGTGTCGGCCCCTGAACTTTCAATAAAGTACCATTCACCCATTCGTTTGATTCGAAAGCTCCTAGACCAATTGTTGGAGGTAGGCTATATTAGGGAAGTCGTAACAAAGGAGGAGAGCAAAGAAGGCGCTTATCAACTGGCCGTCGAATCAGCTGAGTTGAGTCTGTACGAAGTGCTTAATGTGCTTGAGACTCGCGGGAATGTTCTTCCCCTGAAGGAAAGTGAAATGCTGAAGAGGGCCGACGAAGTATTGGAAAAAATAAAGGGCGACCTAAAAAAGTCGCCCAATAATATTCTGATAAAAGACCTCTGATTATTTCAAGAAGACTTTCTCTACGTATGTGTTGTCAGTTGATTCAACAACAACCAAATGTACACCAGCAGCGAAGTTGCTTACTTGAACATTGAACGTTTCAGTAGCGTCCATTTTAGAGCTGAAAATCAATTTTCCTGAAAGGTCCATTATTTTCAATTCTCCAGCTTGAACGTGATCCCCTTTACGGTTCACAACTAGAACATCACCAAAAACAGTTACGTCGGTGTAGTTCAATAAAACTCTTGATGGAACATCTGTAGTAGTACCACCTTGTGCTGATAATTGAGCACCAGATGCCTGTCCTACAACAGCTTGATTGTTTTGAGCATTGAGGCTAATTGAAGCTCCAACGATAAGCGCGAATGTTAAAACTTTTTTCATGTGGTAATTGGATTTAGGCAAATGTAGAAAAAAACTATCCTTACTCACTGTTAGTTATTATTCGTTCGATGTTTTGCAATGCAATTCCGTTGGACGGTTCTAACTCTAGACTTTTTTTGAAGCAATCCGCCGCATAAGTGGGCTCAGAGAGGTTTGTGTGAGCGGCCCCTAAATCGTTCCAATATTCATAATTCCGTCTAAATGGATGCTTGAGAAGAAAATTCTTCGCTTCTTCAGCTTTTCCTCCAGCGAGCATTAAGAGGACTAGGTTGTGGTGCGCTTTCCACTGCGAAGGCTGAAGTTTGATGCATTTGAGATAGGCCTTTATCGCCTCCTTAGGTTTTCTGTTCTGCTCCGCCAAAAGACCGATGTTGTAATAGGCGTCGAATTGCCTTGGATTTAGTTTAATAGAATTCATAAAAGACTTCAATGCCATTCGAGGCTTTTTTAAGCGCATTTGCGCGACGCCCAAATTATTCCATGCCCGATAGTTACTCATCGAATATTTCAAAGATTGCCCTAAGGGCTCCATGGCTTTTTCTGGATTGTCTTCAAGAAGGTAAATGAGGCCGAGATTGTTGAGTGCAACATAATTGCTCGAATCTATTGTGAGAGCTTTATTCGTTGCTTCCAAGGCTTTAGCGGTATTTGAAACTTCTAGGTATGCTTCTCCCAAATTCGTCCAAACTCGATCGTTCAAGGCTACATATTTTGAATTCTGTTCAAAGAGTGAAATCTTGCTTTCCCACGACTGAGCCCGAACAAAAGCAAACACTAAGAGGAAGATTAGAAAAACGCCCCATAGGTATTTCACATGCTTTAGATTTCCAAATAAATGAGAGAGTACGAGGGCAATGCCTACGAAGGGAATGTACATGCGATGTTCAACAAATACGTCGGGAAGAGGAATGATGGTGAGTACAACTATGTTTCCGAAAAAGTAAATGACCAAGCCCGATCGTAATACCAAAGAGTTGGTTTTGATGAACCACAACAGTCCGCCAATCAACAGCACGATACCAGAACTTAACCACAACAAGTTCAAGTCCGTCGATAGGTCATAATCTAGAATGAGGGGGAAGGGAACAATGCTCAGCAGAAGGTATTTCCACATAAAAGAGATTTGGAGAAGCAGGTAGTCGATGCCGCTCACATCTGCAAAGGTTTTGCCCGTAAAACCTCCATACTTGTAAAGAAGCACAAGACTGCCGAGCGTTAAGATGGTAACTACAAAAGCACGTCTCGAATTTGAACTGTCGGGAAGAACGAAGAGCTCTAGAAGAGCAACCACCATAATAAGACTGAAGGCAGTTTGTTTGCTGTACAAAGCGAGCGCGAACAGCAGAACGCTGAGAAGAAGCCGCATGATCGAAGTGCTTTTCGATCTGAGGTAAAAGAAAAGTGCCCCGAGATAGAAAAACGACGAAAGAGTGCTTCCTCTTTGGCTTATGTACAGGAAGTTCTCACTCAACAGCGGGTGAAGAAGAAAGAGGAGTCCAATGCCAAAGGCGAGGTCAACCTTCTCCTTTTTTCCATCCAGGAGGAACAATTCCTTGACAATTAAAAAGACCATGAAGGCATTTAGAATGTGCAGAAGCATGTTTGTGATTCTGAACCAGAATGGGTCCGCGCCGCTGATGCGGTGATTCAGGAATAAAGTGAAGGCCGTTAATGGACGCTCATTGATGTTTGTCCAAAAGGAAGTTTCGCCCAATCCTACTCCGTGAGAAACAACAGGATTGTCGGTGATTTGTCGCTGATCATCAAAGACAAAAGGGCCATCTAAGGCCGGCGAATAGGCAAGAAAAAAAAGTACGATTGCCAAAAATGCAATCCATATTTTTGGTCGCTTCAAACTGCTCACAAACTGGGTTAATTTTTATTGCTCCTAGGCGGGCAAGATAAGACTTCCAATTTTGTCTCTAAAGGCCAGACACATCAATGAATTCAGCTATGCTCGCTTGAAAGGGCAGGGAGTTCCTCGTGCGCAATCCTTCAGTAAAAGTGGAATTCATAAACGCTTAAAGGCAGAGCGCGGATATTCCTTTGATCATTTTGCGCGTGAAGTGCTTCTTCATGAAAAGCAGAGCAGGCAATTGGTCATCTACGGAAGCCACAGCATTGTACACGTAAAGGGTTGGTTGGTCGACCACAAAGGAAATTCTGTAGCGTCGAAAGTTTTTCTTCGAGTAGACGATGTTCTTTTTCCAGTGGAATATGGTTCTTTCCGCAGCGATGTTGCAAACAAATTGAAGAACAAAGATCTTGCTCCCTGTGGTTTCCAAGTAAACATTCCCGGAGCGATTTTCGTCGAGGCTATGGGGGTTTCCCTAATCTTCAAAGGAGCTGATGGGCAATGGCAAGAGAGCCAAAGTCTTACAGTTGACCTCAGACCCCTGGACCCAAAGACCATTAAGGAGGAAGAAGATGCCATTGGCTTATGTCGTGAACTTGATTTTGCCAGAAAAAGTCGTGACCTTCAAGCGCTGAATATGTATGGCAGCCTGTCGTGGAAGATTACAAAACCCTTTCGCTGGACCTTAGATGCCATGCAGTTAGTCGCTGCGCTTTTCAATCGAAAGAAGTTAAAAGCTGCCACCAACGAAATAAAAGAGAAAGGGATAGTTGGAGGCGTTACTGCGGTTCTTCAGAATCGAAAAAATTTCAACCACCTCAATCAAGACTACAAGCTTTACCTGCGAAATCACCACCTTGGACCCAAGGAGCTCGCAGATCTGAAAGAGAAATCGAAGCAGTTTAAACTTCAACCAAAGATTTCCATACTTACTCCAGTGCACAATGTTGACCGACGCTGGCTCAATGCCTGTGTGAATTCTGTATTGAATCAGGTCTATTCGAATTGGGAGCTTTGCCTATACGACGACAGCTCGTCGAACGCAGAGACCTTGGAGAGTCTTAAGTCATGGGAGTCTTCTGATCCACGTATTAAGGTGCGGTATGGGAAAGAAAATCTGCACATTTCGGGAGCCTCAAATATGTGCCTGGAGATGGCCACGGGAGAATATGTTGGGCTTCTAGACAACGACGACGAACTGACTCAGGATGCATTATACGAGGTAGTGAAAGCCATCAATGCAAACAGAGAAGTTGATTTTTTCTTTTCCGATGAAGACAAGCTGGAGATGAATGGCGAGCGCACTCAGCCATACTTCAAACCTGGTTTTAATGAAGAGCTCTTTCTCTCCAACAATTACCTCTGCCATTTTTCTGTGATTCGGAAGAAATTGCTCGATGAGGTTTCTGGCTTTAGAATGGGCTATGAAGGTTCTCAAGATTATGACCTATTCTTGAGAGTTTACGAGAAAACCGATAAGATTCAGCACATTCCAAAAGTGCTTTATCACTGGAGAAAGATCCCTGGAAGTACAGCAGCTGTTTACGACGATAAAAGTTATGCGAATACGGCCTCGATCAAAGCTTTAACAGATCACATCCAGAGAAATGGGGAAGCGGGAGAAGTGGCCAATGGACTTTGGCCGGGGTCCTTTAGAATAAAGCGCGAGCTCAAAAACCCCAAAGTCAGTATCATCATTCCGTTCAAGGATCATGTGCAGCTTCTTGAACAATGCCTCGACTCCATCTGGGGAAAGTCGACCTACGATAATTATGAGATCATCCTGATCAACAACAATTCTGAGGAGAAGGCTACGGAGAGATACCTCAAGGAAATTTCAGACCGCTGTAAAGTGCATGATTTTCCCGGTGAGTTCAACTTCTCGGAGATCAACAATTTTGGCGTTTCAAAAGCCACAGGGGAATACCTCATTCTCTTGAACAATGACACTGAGGTGATTCAGCGCGATTGGATTGAAGCGATGTTGGAACAGGCGGTGCGCCAAGAGGTAGGAGCTGTAGGTGCTAAACTGCTCTACCCCGATGGTAAAGTTCAACATGCGGGAGTAATCTTCGGCCTGAAAGGACTTGCCAACCATGCCTTTCTTGGGAAATCCGATAACGACAACCTCTACTACGGAAATGCCAATGTGATTCGGAATTATTCAGCCGTCTCCGCCGCATGTTTGATGGTCTCAAAAAAGGACTTTCTTGAAGTAGGAGGGATGGAAAAGAACTTGGCAGTTGCCTACAACGACTTAGATTTCTGCTTAAAGTTGAAAGCGCTGGGCCGTAGAAATGTGTATACTCCATTTGCGAAGCTGGTTCATAAAGAATCGAAGAGTAGAGGTTATGAAAACAGCCCAGAGAAACGCGCTCGACTTGCGAAGGAAGAAAAGTGGATGTTGGATAAGTGGGGACGCGAAATTCTCAAGGACGAATATTTCAACCAGAATTTGGACAATTCCCACATGGACTTTAGACCTATAACGCATGCTTGAATCGGGCTCTATACATGGTCATGTTGATGTCGTGAATCCTTTTGAGATTCGAGGCTGGGCAGTGAAGGATGGCATCGAAGAGCCACAAATGGTTTCAGTTTTCCGCAATGGAGAGTGCATACACGAATTGAGAGCTGAATTCAATAGACCAGGCACCGTTAAGCAGGGTTTTCATTCAAGCGGAAATTGCGGTTTTCAATTGCGCGATCCCTTCGGCGAAGCTGGCCTTAAAAATGGGGATGAAGTTCGGGTAAAGCTTGATGATGTAGACCTAGAAGGTAGTCCATGGATTTATTCATTCGAACGTCCGAAGGTCTTTTACATGCACATCGCCAAGGCAGGAGGAACCTCGGTCAATGAGTTCTTCGCCAAACATTTGGGGGAGGAGAACTGCTTTTTTCACATAGAAGGAAAGAAATGGGACCCCATTGAGATTGTCGAAAACTTCAACTTCATTTCCGGGCATGTGCGGATTCGAAGAATTCGAAATATGATAGATCTGAAAGGCTTCTATCTATTTACGGTCCTTCGTGAACCAGTTGGGCATTTAATGTCGCATTTGGCTTGGGTGAAAGGAATTGCAAAAAATCCTTCAAGTCGCTTTTTCAAGTCTCATACCGATGAGGTTCAAGAGCTGGCCCTTCAACTAAAAGAGGTCGATTTTGAAAACCTCGATTCACTCTCAAGTTTTTTCGAGAAGCTTCCGCCAGAGGGTTTCAACCTATTCGACAATTGCCAAAGTCGCTATTTTCTTGAAAATCCACCAGAAGGAAAAATCGACCACCAGCATTGGCCAGAAATTGAAGAGAGCCTCAGCTTTTTTAATTCCATCGGCTTAACTTCAGACCTTTCAGAATTCTCAAAATCCTTGGCGAAAGACTTGCATTTTCGCCCGAGCTTCAGCTTCCCTGTTTCGAACGTACAGAAGGGGGAGAAGCCTAAGATGGATGAAGGTCTACGATGTTTGATTGAACCTTACATTGCTTTGGATCAAAAGCTCATTTCTCACTTTTTGAAGTAATCACATTGGCCAGCTTAATTCTCAACAAACAAAAGGAGTCGGAACTCGAGAAAACCGTGATTGTCATTGGCGTTGCTCGAAGCGGAACCTCAATGGTGGCGCACATGCTGGATGCAGTTGGCGTTCCGATGGGAGACTCTCTGAGCCTGGGATCCAAAGAAGATTTAGAACTCAGTAAGCTCGTTGAACGCGGTTCCATGGGGCCAGAACTTGAAAAACTCATTCAAGAACGAAACAGCAAACATCAAATTTGGGGATGGAAGCGTCCGATGGCTTTTAAGCATATGAACTGGTTGCATGAAAACTTGCGAAACCCGCATTTTATCGTAACCTTTAGAGACATTCCGGCTATTGGGATGCGGCGAATGATGGCGAACGAGTCTGAGTTTGAGAAGACCTTCAGTAGAACAGTTACTCAATATGAGATGCTCGTTCTATACCTCTACAGCATGAACTTTCCTCTCTACGCTTTCTCATATGAGTGGGCCGTGCGGCAGAAGAAGAGTTTTGTAGAAGATGTGCTGGGCTTCTTAGATATTGTCCCCAAGCCTGAACTTATAAGCAAGGGCGCGGATTCCATTCAACTTGGAACGAATCAATACGTCAAACAGTTTGCTGAAAACAGAAGCCTTGATGTTGAGGAAACTAGAAATACAGGTACACTCAGACTGGGAGAAGACAAAGGAGAAGCACTGAAGTGCAATGTTTTTCTTGGCTTGAATGAATCTGAAGCAGATGAACTGCTGAAGTATTTGAGCAACCGAAGACCCTTCGACAAGCCAGAAGATCGGCTGAATTCAGAAGAGTTTCTCTTTTTCAACCAATGGAATCGGAATACGGAGAAACTACTCAAGGAGAAAAAGAATGTGCACATTGTATTGGTTCTGGGTGACTTGCTCTCAAAGGCCGCAGACCGAGCTGTAGGTAAGAGTTTGAATTTGAAGGAGAGCATCATCATGGAGCGTTCCTGGAAGCGTTTAATTTCTGATGCGGAATACCCAATGTTGATCATTTCGCATGAAAAACTATCCGTGGAAAAGCTTCGAGTGCTGCGGGAATTGAGTCAGTTTCTGAAGATAAAAATCAGGCCAGAGGCTCTGAAATTAAAACCAAAGACCAGACGATTTAATCACATGCATTGGCTGGAGGGCAAGGTGCTGAAAGTGGAAGATGGCCGAGTTTACGGATGGTACAAGAAATATAAAAGCTCAGCCAAACCGGTTCTTATTCTAAAAGAAGATGGTAAAGAGCAGGAGCGCATTGAAGTTGAACTTACAGATTTGCAAAAAGGAAAACAACACTTTGAGTTTAGTCCGAACTGGGAATTATTCAATGAAGGATTCGAGCTTTGGACGGAAGAAGGAATGAGGCTGAAAAACGCTAAGATTAAGAAATGAAGGAGCTTGTAAACTTGGGTACGTACGTACTCAACCCATCCAAACAAAACTCGACGGAAAAGACGGTAGTCGTTTTGGGTATTGCGCGTTCGGGCACCACTATGGTGGCTAAAGTGCTGAAGGAGTTGGGCGTATTCATGGGCGAGAACGATTCTCCTGTTGTAGAAGATACCGAGCTCTCCAAGCTATTGGAACAAGATCGAAACATTCAGAAGTTTGAAGAGCTTGTAGAGGAGAGAAACGAGCAGCACAAGGTGTGGGGGTGGAAGCGTCCTGAAGCCTTTCGATACATCAAACTCTTCGAGAATAAAATCCGAAATCCACACTTCATCATCGTCTTCCGGGATCCATTGGCGATTGGAATGCGCGAAAGTATTTCCATGCAGGCTGAGCTTTTTCAGACAATGACAAAGGTTCAACGCCGATATACTGCGATCATCCGATACCTTCAAGGCACAGATAAAACCTGCCTGTTGGTTTCCTACGAAAAAGCGCTCCAAAAGCAAGATGCCTTCGTAGATTCATTGGTAGATTATTTAGGCTTGGACCTCAAGAAAAAGCAGATCGAGGCCGCACGAAAGTGCATTGAAATCGACAGCCCCATTTATTTGGAGAAAACCAGTCGTAAAAAACATCCAAGAGGAGCTGTTTTAACCTCTGGAAATGGTTCCATGAAGGGTTGGGCCTACAATGGAAAGAACAAGCAACGGCAACAAGTAGACGTGTTTGTAGACGGAAAGTTGGTCGACACCATTGTCGCCAAAGACTACAGAAAAGGATTGGAGATGAAGGGCATTGGGGATGGTCATCACGCCTTCACTTACGACTATTCAAATCATCTCAAGCCAAGTCCGAAATTCACTCTAATTGATTTTAAAATTCACGAGACCGATATTGTTCTAAACAACGGTCCCATTTTAAATGCACAACCTCTCTTTTTCGTCCACATACCTAAAGTGGGTGGGACTTCATTTCGAAAGATGCTCTTTCCAAAGTACAAAGCGCAGAACATCTTTCCGAGTGCCCGCACCATGCGGGAGCACAAAGGCTACCCTTCACATGAAGTATTGATGAATTTGGATGAGGAAACCTTAAATGATGTTCAGCTCATTTTTGGGCACTATCCGTTTATTTGCGCTCAGGATATTGGGAAAAGCTTTTTAACTGCTTGCATGTTTCGGAATCCCTATTCAAGAATGGTTTCCAATATTTTTCACTTTTTGAGGAAAAATCCAGAGACCAGTGCAAGGGAAATTTTTGAGCAACGCAAGGCAAAGACAGCCGACACACAGGTGAAGTACTTCGCAGATGCGACCTACGATGGAAACCCCAAGGGCTATTCGCGCAAAGAAGCAGATGAGGCCGATTTGAAGCAAGCCATCGAAAACATGAAGAAGTTGGATTTCATCGGAATCAATGAGCGCTACGATGAATCTCTAAAGCTCTTCGAGAAAACCTTCAACCTAGACTTGGGCGACATGATCATGAAAAATGTTGGAGAGGGAAAAGACATGAGTCTGTTCGATGATGAGCTGGTTCAAGAAATAAAAAGTTCTGTGGCTTTGGAACAACGATTCTACGACGAGGTCGTATTGGAGTATGAGCGACGAAAGTCTCTGGCGGAACAGAATGCGAAGGACTCAAATTCAGAGCTAGATTAGGAGATGGGCCAGAAAACGAAATATGAATACTCTACTGATGAGGTATTGGCTTACGCCAAAACTCAGAAGTCGCTCTTAATTCGGGGCTTGCTCAACCCCAGCGCCTTTCAATTGCCTCAATTTTTTTGCATTGGAGCCCAAAAATCTGGCACTACATGGCTCTATTACAACTTGAAGAAACATCCGCAGTTCCGGTTTAGGGCTAAGGAAATTCACTATTTCGACATCAAAAGGAATTTCGACAAACCGCTCGAGTACTACTCTCAATACTTCGATTTTAAGAATAAGCGAACAATTTGTGGCGACATCACACCATCCTACAGCTTGCTTTCGGAAGACCGACTGAAGTTTATTCAGAAGTTGGTGCCTGATGCGAAATTTGTGATGCTCTTAAGGAATCCGGTAGAGCGTGTTTGGTCGGCTGCTTTGATGCAATTTGTGAAACATCGAAATGAAGATATGAGTCAAGTTTCGGTGGAAGAACTTATGCCTTTCATTTCTAAGAAGGAAGTTCTTGAACGCGGTTATTACATCGACATCATTGAAAAGTTTCAAAAATTCTGGCCTGCCGAGAATTTTTATATAGGTTTCTACGATCAGATTTCGAGCGAACCGAAGAAGCTGTTCACAGAAATAATCACTCACTTAGGGGCAAAGCCTGAGCTGGAGTTCGACGATTCGAGTTTGACCGAGGTTGTGCACAAGCGGAAGCAGGAAGTTGAGATTTTTCCAGAAATTAAGGAGTTCCTCGACGAGCACTACAAGGAGCACATTGTAGAAATGAAAAAGAAGTGGGGCGCTGCCGTCTCAAATTGGTAAAAGAAAGTGGAAGAAGAGAAGAAACAGTTTTCAATTGAGCTTAGTCCACGATGGGAGCGCGTATGGCTTCTGGCGAAGATGGATTTTTTGCAGCGTTACTATGGCTCTTCGTTGGGATTGCTCTGGGCGTTCCTAAATCCTCTAGCCCGTTTGCTTGTCTACTATTTTGTCTTCTCATACTTAATCTTCAAGAACCAGGATCCGGATTTCATCTTATACCTGTTCATGGGAATCATCGTTTGGGGATTCTTCCTTGAAATGACCAAACGAGGAATGAAAGCGCTGGAGATGAAGCGCTATTTGCTCGAGAATGTATAGATCAATCGGCACGACATCCAACTGGCACACAGCTTTACAGTGGTCTTTGCCTTCGGATTTAACATCTTGATGTACTTCGTCTTCTGTTTCTTCTTCGACGTGAGCTTCGGTCTGCCCCTTCTCTGGTTTTTCCCACTGCTCGCCATACTTTACGTATTTAGCCTTGGAGTCTCCTTGGTCTTGAGTACCATCTTCATTCAAATCAGAGACCTTGACCATATTTGGGAAATCGTTTTGTTGATCGGGTTTTGGACGGTGCCAATCATCTGGGATCAATCCTTCATATTCGATCATTATCGTTTTATGCTGTACGTAAGTCCGATTACTGGAGAGCTCATCAACTTCCGCGACATCTTGCTTTACAATCGAATGCCGCACATGGATCTTCTTCTCTACGATCTGGCTTATACAGTGATATTTTATCTCGGGGCTTTGGCCTTTTTTAAACGATTTGCAAAAGGAGCAGCGCAGCGAAGATGAGTCAGGATGTGATGATACAACTGAAGAATGTTTCCAAAACATTCCATGTTCGAGAGGGCGACGGCTCAAGTTTGCAGTCGCGCGTGTTTTCTTTTTTTTCTAGGAAGAAGCAACGCCAAATAAAGGCAGTTCAATCTGTGAACTTTGAGGTGAAGCGTGGTGAATTCGTTGGGATTATTGGAAGAAACGGAAGTGGAAAAAGCACCTTGGTTCACCTAATGACGGGAGCATATGAAGCTGATCCGGGTGGAATACGGAACATCAACGGAACCTACATTCGCTTGAGCTTAGGCCTTGGCTTCAATCAGCAGCTTTCTGCCCGACAAAATGTAATTCTGAACGCTTCCATTTTGGGGATGCCACTGAAGGAGATCCGGGAGAAATTTGATTCCATCATTGATTTTGCTGAGCTGGAAGACTTTACGGAGACCAAACTGAAATTCTTTTCGAAAGGAATGAAAGCACGTTTGGCATTCTCGATTGCGATGCATACCAACACCGAAATACTTCTCATGGATGAGTTCTTTGGAGGTGTAGGTGATGAGAATTTCAAGAAGAAAGCAGATAAGGTATTTAAGGAAACCGTATTGAGTGGACGAACCATCATTCATGTGAGTCACAATCTGAAAACCATCCAGCAATACTGCAAGAGGGTAATTCTGATTGAAAAAGGTAAGATTGTTAAGGATGGATCACCCGAAGAAGTGATCCCAATCTACCGTGAAATATTAAAAGATATCCGAGAGAGAAGATCGTCTAATAATGCTGTTTAGTTCCCCCGTATTTCTCTTTCTGTTTTTTCCCCTTGTATTGATGGGGGTAGCATTTGTGCCCAAGAAGTGGCACAATGCGATGCTCTTAATTTTCAGCCTACTCTTTTATTATTGGGGCGAGGGCATTTACATTCTGCTTCTCATCACGAGCATTCTCATCAATTATACGGTTGCTCGTTTGTTTGAAACCACTTGGTTGAGCAAACGTACCTTACTTGGAATCGGACTGGTGTTAAACCTTTCATTTTTGTTCTATTACAAGTATTCAGAGTTTTTCCTCAGTCAACTCAATGGACTTCTTGGAACGGAAATGTCTCTGGAAGTAGATCACCTTCCATTGGGAATTTCCTTCTTCACCTTTCAAGGAATGTCCTACTTAATTGATGTGAGTAGAGGCTGGTCTCAACCTCAAAAGAGCCTTCCTCGTCTTGCGCTTTTTGTGAGTCTGTTTCCCCAACTCATTGCGGGCCCAATCATCAGGTACCACCACCTTGAACGACAATTGGCCAACCGCACGATAAAATCAGATCGCTTCATTTCTGGCGTCAAGCGTTTCATTGAAGGAATGGTGAAAAAGCTGGTCTTCGCGGATGGACTTGGTGCCATTTCAGATCAGATTTTCATTTTGAATGAAAGTCAAGTGAGCATGCCCTTGGCCTGGTTGGGTTCGGCTTGTTTTCTCTATCAAATCTACCTCGACTTTGCCGCCTATTCAGATATGGCCATCGGCTTGGGGCGCATGCTGGGATTTGAAATCCGAGAGAATTTTAATTATCCTCTCCGGGAAATGAGCATCCGAGCGCTTTGGACCAAATGGCATATGTCCTTAATTCAATGGTTTCGTGATTATCCTTACTACGCGCTCAAGAAGGGCAACTTCACATGGGCGAGCGAACCCATTCGAATTCTTATCATCTTTTTATTGACTGGACTTTGGCACGGAGCGAACTGGACTTTTATTTTTTGGGGCCTGATCCATGGTGTTTTTCTCGTCCTTGAACGCGGACGCTGGGGGCGATTGCTTTCGAGCTGGCCCTCGGTGATTCAACGTGTCTATGTATACTTTGTGGTATTAACCACCGGAATGCTCTTTCGAGCGGGAGATTTGAGTCAAGCTTGGGTCTTCACGAAGGCGTACTTCGGCTTTGGGCAATCGGAATTTGCTCCGTCGATTCTGTATTACCTCAATACTGAAAATATGATCATTCTCGGTTTTGCCTTTACAGGAAGCTTGGGTCTGTTCATGAAATTGAAAGATTGGTTCCTTCTAAAAATGAAGGATGGAGAATTGAACCCCAGATATAGAGCGATGGAATTCGTTTGGTACATCGCTCTTCTTGCCGTTGGATTTCTAACCATGTCGAGCAAAACCTACAACCCATTCATCTATTTCAATTTCTAGGGATGTTGAAATTGCGCAACATATTATACGCCCTAGTTTCAGCCCTCGCGCTGCTCTTCATTGCTCATGGCCTAGATCTGGGTTTGAAGTTCCAAACGGCCGACAACTATACGCTTGAAGTCGAACTCAGGTCCAATGTGAACGCACAATGGACTACTGAATTCGTGTATAAAGGGAATGCATTTGAACAGGTTGGAAAAAAGCGCAAAAAGTTTGTCAACATGGGAAGCACAACGGTTGACTTCGAAGGAAATGGGGAGTATCAGATTCTAAGTTTTCCTGTCCCTGTGGACAATACGCTCTCGTGGTTGCGCTTTCAAGTAAAAAGTGAGCTGAGTAAAAAGAGGCAAGGGGATGGGACTGAAAATTATGTCCACATAAAGGCCTTTCGTCTGATGAACCGAGGAAGTGCTGAGTTGGATTGGACTGGTAAGGATTTGAAGGCAAACCTTGGAACCAATCGCGGTTTGATCCGTCAAGAAACCGATGGGGAATTGATGGAGCTTTATTATAAGAAACCCAAAGGAACGGTCAACCTAAAATCCGATTTATCAGAAGTTGTCGGCTTCCGAGATGTGAAGGTTCAGGAGGTTTCAAGCTGGTTTTATCCCAGCCTGTTTGTCTTCAGTTTTCTCTTGATGTGGATTGTGTTTTGGCGTCTTCCTTTCCCGAAATGGAGAGAGTTGTACCTATTCGATTTTGCGCTTGGCTTGACCTTCCTTTGTGCCATGCTGTTCAGCAATTTGCAGCTGAAATATCCATTGGTTGAATTGCCTAATACAGAGAAAAGAGAGATGTTTTCTTTGCCAGAATTCAAGCTTTTCCAATCCCACGAATACTTGAAGCAAGTCTCAACCTATTTCCAAGAAAACTTCGGATTCAGGAATCATTTGATTCGGGCGAACAGCTTTATTAAATATATGCTTTTGAAGGTTTCACCGATACCAGATAGAGCTGTGGTCGGAAAGGAACAGTGGCTTTTTCATTCAGGAATCACAAGAGATATGAATGCCATGTTGCCCTTAAGAGAGGGGATGCTCGATTCAATTTGTGAGGTAGTGCAGAAAACCCATGCATTCTATTCTCAAAGGGGAATTGCGTATTACGTGTTTTTCCCAACGGAAAAAGGCATCGTATATCCCGAAATGCTTCCCTGGGGTTTTAATGCCAACAACAGCCTGAGAAGACAAGTGGTAGCGGCCATCCGAAGTCGCACGAATGTTCCTGTAATCGATGTGGAAGAAACCCTATTGCGTGAGAAGTCAGAACATATGCTGTACTACAAATACGACTTCCACTGGAACGATGTAGCCGCATTTTTCGCCTACCGCGACCTAATGAATGTCATCTCAAAGGATTTCCCTTCCATGAAACCAATCGAATGGGACAAGCTGGAAATTGAAGAAACTAGGTCACAACAAATGGGGCTTTTATACACCATGGCAATGCATGAGCAATTGTTTGAGGACACCAAATACATAAAACCCATTGAAGGCTCAAATATGATATTCACAAAAGATCCAGTTTATCCGAAGCGCACCAAGCTTACCGATCAAAAGAAGCCGGAATTGCCAAATGCCATTGTTGTGCACGACAGTTTTTTCAAGCCAATGATGAAATTGTTTTCTCCTCACTTCAACCGGGTAGTATATGTGCAGAACGAAACGAAAGAAGGCAACCAAAAGGTAGAGCGAAAGATTATAAGAAGGGAAAATCCAGTCATCATCTTGCATGAATACATGATTTTCTCGGAAAATGACCTGAGAACATTATTGGGCCACTAGCTAGAATCATAAGAGTAAACAGCCACGCAATTCGATGATTTTCAGCTCTCCAATATTCCTCTTCGCATTTCTGCCAGTGGTTCTCTTGGCCATCAATCTGGTTCCCAAGAAATTCCAAAATGCACTTCTTCTCATCTTCAGCCTCCTATTCTATTATTGGGGTGAAGGTCTGTACATATTGCTGCTCTTACTTTCAGTAGCCATCAACTACACTGTGGCATTGCTCTTCGAGACGAAGGGCTTGAATCGGAAGTTGATGCTTGGGATAGGGGTTCTGCTCAACCTTTCCTTTCTTCTGCATTTTAAATACGCCCACTGGTTTCTAACGGAGGTCAATCATTTTTTTGGAACCAACATTCAAACCAGCGCCACCCACTTGCCGATCGGGATTTCCTTCTTCACCTTTCAAGGAATGTCCTATTTGATTGATGTGTACCGAAAGTGGTCCGAACCTCAAAGGAACATTGCCCGCCTGGCGCTCTTCATCAGCTTTTTCCCGCAACTGATAGCCGGACCAATCATTCGATATCACCACTTGGAAAGTCAGTTAGCAGAACGCACCATTTACTCTGCACGCTCTGTTTCTGGCGTGAAGCGCTTCATTGAAGGCTTGATCAAGAAGTTGGTTTTTGCCGATGGCTTTGGTCGTGTGTGCGATCAGATCTTCTCCATGGGGGCAGGGGAGTTGAGCTTCTCCTTGGCCTGGATGTCTTCGATCTGTTTTGTCTATCAGGTCTACCTCGATTTTGCTGCATACTCCGATATGGCCATTGGCTTGGGGCGCATGTTCGGCTTTGAGATTAGAGAGAATTTCAACTACCCTTTAAGAGAGAAGAGCATCCGCTCTTTTTGGAGCAAATGGCATATGTCATTAATCCAGTGGTTCCGCGACTATCCATACTATGCTTTGAAGAGAGGGAAGTTGCACTGGACCGGCGAGAATTTCCGTCTCATGACCATCTTTCTGCTCACCGGTTTGTGGCATGGCGCCAATTGGACCTTCGTACTTTGGGGTTTTACTCATGGTTTATTGGTGGTTTTGGAAACGGGTCGTTGGGGCAAGATTTTAAATAAGCTACCAGTTTTCGTGCGCTCATTCTACGTCTATTTTTTTGTGGGTTACAGTGGCATTCTTTTTCGTGGTAGAGACATAGAGCAAGTTTGGATGTACACAAAGGCAATGTTCGGTTTTGGTTCTGCGGAGCTTGGGGCCTCTTTTTTCTATTTTTTCAATGCCGAAGTCTTAACGCTTTTTGTTCTTGCCGTGCTTGGAGGTTTTGGTGTTTTCTTGAAGCTGAAAGAACATTCCTTAAAACTCATTGGCTTGTCCGAAGAATCACACAGCTATAACATCCTCGAGTTTTTCTGGTATGCGGCTCTAATGGTGTTGGCACTTGTTGTATTATCCAACAACACCTACAATCCTTTCATCTATTTCAACTTCTAGTGCAAAGGCAGTTTAAATATCTCATTGTCGCACTATTTGTCGCAGCGCTGGCGCTCTACTTTTTCAATGCCATTGATTTGGAAGGGAAAATGAGCGGTGCCAGTGAGTACAGCATTGAAGTTGAAGCTCGGTCTCAATCCAACACGCTTTGGACAAACCAATACGCCTACGGAGGTGAATTGGTGGTTGACATTGGAAACCGTCACAAGAAGTTCAGCAATACGGTTACTTCAAGTGAACTTTTGACGGGAAACGAAGAATGGCAGAAACTTCGATTTGCATTGCCACGAGGAAGGGAAGTCTTAAAGTTTCGACTTCAAATTGAATCCGAAGTCCACCGAAAACAACCGAAAGCCGAGGCCTTTTGGTTGGAGATTAAAGGTCTCAATGTACTGAGAGGAGAAGAGGTGATGTACAGTCTCAGCGCAGATGAAATCTCAACGAAACTATCGCCAAATAAGGCCGTTAAAAAGCAAGAATTTTCGGGAGGCAAGGCTCGCTTTTCAATTCAAAAGAGAAACGCATCTCTAGAATACAAGGGAGTGCTGGGTAAGATTGATGTCTTTAAGGAAATCAAGTCTCAGGGGAAATCGGTCTACTTCTATCCTTTGTGTTTCACCCTAAGCACACTCCTAATATATCTGCTCCTTTATTTCAGCAAGATGCCGCTAAAGCCGAACATGAAGCTCGGCGATTTTGCTCTGCTCATCTTATTCCTGTCGGTGATGACATTCGTGAATGTTCAGATTGCCTCGCCGATCGTACAAACGGTGAACACCGAAAAAAGGGAATTGTATGCGATGCCCAAATTGGACGTCCTAAACTTCAAAGCTTACCTAGATGGAATGTCTTTGTTCTATCGCGAGAATTTTGGCTTTAGAAATTTCCTCATCAAGTGGAACAATGCCTTCAAATTCAATCTGTATGGTGTTTCACCAGTTCCAGAAGAGGTAGTTGTGGGTAAGGAAGATTGGTTGTTTAAAACCATTTTGGTAAAAGACTTGGTTCGCACACCGCTTTTAACGGAATCGCAACTCGACAGTCTATGCCGTAATGTGCGGAAAGTACAGGCTCGATTCAAGAAGATGGGAATCAAGTATTACATTCTGCTTCCAACCGAAAAAGGCAGCATGTATCCAGAGTATTTACCCAAAGGTTTAGAAGTGCAGCACAGCCTTCGGCGTCAGGTTTCCGAAGCTATTCGAAAGCGAACTAAGGTGCCCGTCTTCGATACAGAGAAACTCCTACGTAAACATCAGAAAGATCAATTCCTGTACTATCAATACGATTTCCACTGGAATGAAATAGCTGGATTTTTAGTTTATAAAGAGTTTGCAGAATTCCTATCCAAGGACTTCCCGAGTATAAAACCAGCGGCCTGGAATGAGATGCGTTTGGTTGAGCGGGTTTCAAAACTCAAAGGCCTTTCTTATACAATTTCGATGCAAGATGAATTGGTTGAGAAGGAACGTCATGTGGTCCCGAAACAAGCACAAAAGTGGGGCGAAAAGAAGAGAATAAAGGGCTCTCCGCGTGGAACTAAAGTGAGCATGGTGAAGGATGAGAGCTTGCCAAAAGCCATCATTGTGCACGACAGCTTTTACTCTGCCTTGTATAAGCATTTGGCCAATCACTTTCAAGCGGCCATCTACATTCAAAATGAAGCCAAGGCTTCAAGGCCAAACATTGAGTTGGAATTCATCAAGCGTGAAAAGCCCGATATGGTCATCCACGAGTTTATGATTCATTCCGAATACGATCTTGTAAATCTCTTCGGTAAATGAAAGCAGCGGTAATTGTCCTGAATTGGAACGATGCGAAAAGAACTTCGAAGTGTTTGGAGTCATTGCGGATTCAAAGCGTTCAAGATTTTAAGATTTTCCTTCTCGACAACGGCTCTGAACATCAAGATCGGGAGCAACTCGAGCATGCCGCGAGCAGCTTTCAGAACCTGGAAGCGCACTATTACGAGGACAATCTCGGTTTTACTGGAGCGCATTTGAAACTTTGGGAATCGGGAACATTAGACGATTTTGAAAACATCGTGTTGTTGAACAACGACGCCATAGCCGAGGAAAATTGGCTCGAGGAGTTGATTACAACTTCAGAGGCGAAGGGACTCGACATGGCGGCGAGCATGATGATTCAAATGAAGGAACCCAGCCGCGTCGACAGTTTTGGCTTGTTCATGCTGAACACAGGTGAAATTCTGCCAAAAGGATTTGGGCAAGAAGTAGCGAGATTCTCCTCCGATGAAGTTTGCATTGGGCCTTCTGGTGGCGCCTGTTTGTATTCGACTAATATGTTGAAGTCCATCGGGTGGTTCGATCCTCACTTCAATACGGGATATGAAGATGCCGAGTTTGCACTGCGTGCTTTTTCGGCGGGCTATAGCTGCGAAGCGCTTGTGAAAGCGCGGGTGTCTCACGAGGGTTCTGTGAGCATTGCGAAAGTTCGGGACCGGAGCTATCTTACCTACGTCCAAAAGTCGATTTGGTACAGCTACTTCAAGAACATGCCTCCCGTGTTCATCCTTTGGAATTTCCCATCCATCTTGTTCAAATACATCTTCATTCTTGCGATGTATACACTGACATTCAACGCCTCATTCCTCCAGATTCACCTTTCATCCTTTGCTTATCTCTTCTCGTCAAAATTTCGCCGTGAACTGAGAGTTCAGTCGTCAAAAAAGGCTTCTTTCGCCAAAGCGTTGGAGGCCACACAGTTTTTCTTGCTGTTCGACATTCAGCGATTCGCGCAACTGTTTAAAAAATCACCATGAGAGTCGTTCTTTTTGCGGAACCACTTGAGAAGCAACATGCTGGTATTCATGTGTATACACGTGAAATGATACGAGCATTACTCCAATACGATCAGAAGAATGAATACATTCTTTTGCGTTCCAAAAAGGATCATTTTTTCCCAGAAGCTCAACAAGTCGTCGTGCCAAATGTGTTCAAAGCGATGCGCAACGACCCACTCCGATTGATGCTGAACGTGCCACAAGTTTTGAAACGACTTCAGCCCGATTGGGTTGTGGAGCCAGCTCAATTCGGACCAATTCGCGTCCCTGCGAAGTCCAAGAAAATCAGTATTTGCCATGATCTCACACCGGTCTTATTTCCAGCTTGGCACACCAGAACTTCTTCGGTGCTGCAGCGCTTGTTTTTAAAGAACATCTACGATCGTACAGACATCATTGTGGCCAATTCAAACAATACTAAGAATGATTTGGTAAAAATGGATTCCTCCTTCGAGGAGAAGACGGTTAGGATTTACCCTGGCTTGTCGGAAGCCTATTCCACTATGTTAAATGCCCCTATGGAGAAGGAAGAGTTTTTCATGCATTTAGGAACCTTCGAGCCACGCAAGAATATTTCTGGAATCATTCGAGTTTTCGATGCTTTCAAGAAGAGAACGGGAGCTGCAACTAAGCTTAAGCTTATTGGAGCAAAGGGTTGGAAAATGGCCGATACCAATGCAGCCATCAAGGAATCGCCTTATGTTTCTGACATTAAAGTCTGCGGATTTTTGGGGGACGAAGAAGTCGCTCAGAACTTGAAGTCGTGCAAGGCGTTCATCATCAATTCACTTTACGAGGGTTTTGGATTTCCATTGCTTGAAGCCATGCATTTTGGAGCCAATTGTTTCGTGAGTAAAAACAGCTCCCTGAGGGAAGTTGGTGGAGACTATGTGCACTATCATTCTTCAGAGGAGGAACTTCTGGAAAATTTGATTGCATTGGGAAATCAAAGCTCCAATGACCTAGGAGCTATGCAGGCACATGTGAGTTCTTTTTCCTGGAAGAAGTTTGCAGAGGACTTTTCTAAACTTCTAGGAGACTAGCTCGCGGTATATGCTGAGGTAGGCATTCGCCATCTCGAGTACATCAGAATTTTTTTTCTGAATCACTTCCACTTCTCCGCGCTCGAATTTCCAAATCGCTTCTGCGAGTCCTTTTCCAGAGTACTCGGTCATTTTCACCGTGGTGCCGTACACCACCTCATTCAGAGCACCCCGACCTGAATGAATGATAGGAGTGTTCATTGCCGAGCACTCAGCGGCTGCAAAGCCAAAACCTTCGGAGTAGGAGGGAATCAGAACGGCCTTTGCCTTTTGTATCAGTGCAAAGAGCTCTTCTTCGGGCAATTCGTTTTTCACTTCGATGAAGGGAGCTTTCAACTGCGCATTGATTTTTTGCCACAACCATTTCGGTTCCTGAGGCAGTACCAGCTGAAGGTGAAAGTCAGGCGGTAGGCTCTGTGTTTTTAATTCGTTGATGAGATGCCAGCCTTTCGAAACTCCGAGTCGGCCGTACATGAGGTAGCTGTTTCCCCGAGTTTTTTCAGGAAGCGACTTTGGAACCAGAAGTGCGTTCATCACCTTGCGTACTCGATTTGAAGGGTAGGCGGTGAGCAGGCCCTGATAGGTGAATTCAGAGACACCAACGACGCGCTGAAAGGGGATGGCAACGAGGAATCGTTCAAGAGTTTTTAATTGCCATTTCTGAAACGCACTTAAGTAGGGCAGCTCGTTCCAGCGGTTGAGCCACAGCTCATGGTATGTGAGCACAGCCTTCTTTCCAAAAAGCACAGCCAGTGTGCAGGCTATTCCCGAGAAGAAGGATGAAGAGTGAATGACGTCTGCTTTACGAGCATAATAGAGAACCCATAGATTACCGACTAAGGCGAACAGAATACGTGAGCGAAAGGGGAATTCGACGATGTGAGACTCAGGCTTCCGCTTCGAATGTTTGCAGCACAAGACGGTAACATCTGTGTTGGAATTTCGCAGTTCGTCGGTGAGGATTTTAAAGAGTTTTTCCGAACCGCCTAAATCGGGATCGAATCGGTCCAAGACAAAGAGGACCTTCACTTTTCGGAAAGTTTTTTCTCTACCTGCTCTAGCTTTTGCTTTATAAGTGCTTGATCTTGAGCCAGCTTGCTGTTGTTCCGCGACAAGCGCGAGATGATGAGTGAAAACTGAATCATGATGAGGAAGATGGCCATAAAGAAAATCAGGAAAATCGCCGTAGGTGGGTAGGCAACGCCGAGGAGGTTAGAAATCCAATCAAGACCTTCTCTCCAAATGGAGAGTACGATAAACACGACGCCGAAAAGCAACCAAATGAGGGAGTATTCTTCGCGGATTTTTTTCCCACGAATGAGGTAAAGAATCGCCAATAAATACACCACGCTTACGGCGATGGCTATGTATTGCACTCGATTGATGTCAACCAGATTATCGGCTTCCATGACTGCTTTCTTTCGGTCTCAAAACTACCATAATCATACTAAGCATCACCTTTGCCATGTAGAAGATTCCATCGCGATGAATGGAGCTTATTCCACCTTCTCTGGAATTCATCCGAACCGGAACTTCACAAATTCTGAGTCCGTTTTTTAATAGGAAAACCACCGATTCCGGCTCTGGGTAATCTTGGGGATAATTCTCAGAAAGGAGGGAAATAGCTTTGCGGTTGAAAAGGCGGTAGCCCGATGTTGGATCTAGAATGGTTTGCCCCGTGAGGACTTTAATCGTGGAAGAGAGAATTCTAATTCCGAGTCTTCTCGTACGCCCAACGGGATGTTTTTTATCTCGCTTAAATCTACTGCCAATCGCGATGTCGCATTCATTTGAGTTTACTTCTTCAAGTAATTCACTGAGTGCTTCTATTGGGTGTTGTCCGTCACCATCGAGTTGTACGGCGTAATCATACTCGTGTTCAAAGGCGTATTTTAAGCCTGTTTGCACACAACCTCCAATGCCGATGTTGTAGGCCAAATCGATGAAGTTCGAACCCTGGGCTTCGAGCAGTTCTTTGCTTGAATCTGAAGAGCCATCGTTGATGTAGAGTACATCCCACGAATGAAGTGCGCCAAGCCGCTCAAAGAGGAGCGGAAGGTTCCATGCCTCGTTGAAGATCGGTACGACGATGAGGTTTTTTGAAGACACTAATTCTAGAAAGCTTCTTTGAGCCAAACGTTTTGCGTTACGCTCTTTTTATTCTTGAAGTAGAAGGTGGCGCCATAAGAGTGAACTACCTTGAGATATTCGTTGGCATCACCATTATTCACGAGCACTCGCCGGTAGATGATGGATCGCTCTTTTTCGATTGTTTCTTCCGTTGTTCCAGAAGGGTAATCTTCAATGAGCGATTCTTTGAACTTTGTTAAGTCAAAATCTTCATTTGCCTGAAGGTCGACGGCGCGGATTTTTTTAATCTCTGGCGTTGGGCTTTCTAGTTTTTTATTGGAAGGCACGGGCGGCTCTTCTTCAAATTCCTCTTGGCTTGGCTCAAGTTCTTCCTGCGCCTGTTCTTCTTCCTCAATGCGGATGGCCACGCTGAGCTCTTCAAGTTTCCTCAAACTGTCTTGAGCATCGTCGTTCGACATTTTGAGAGACTCCTTCACTTTTGGTAAGAGCCCCATGATGTCCGAGGAGATGTCTTCCTCCAAAAGTGAGAGATCCTGAATTTTTGCTTTCGTGAACTGGTCCTCAGGAAATAGTTTTAGAGCCTTTTTGTAATAGCCAAGTGAATATTCGAGGTGTCCTCTTTGGAAAAACTTGTGGGCAGAATCTTTGAGACTTTCAAATTGTTCTCTTTTTGCTTCTTGTGCCCAGAAATCATCGTACTTCTTTTTCGTTTTGTCTTGAGCAGAACCAGAGAGTGATATGAGGCATAAAAGCAAACAGAATAGAGGTCGAATCATGGGGCAAAAATAGTGCTTCTTTGCGGAGTCAAATTCCACATTTGTCCGAAAGAACAAAAAGCATTTCTTTGCACCTCAATTTAAAGCACAATGTCAAAAGTTTCTCAGAAAAGGCACTTAGCTAAAACGCTTACTTGGAGGGTTTTAGCGACGTCTACTACAGTAACTTTAGCTTGGCTCGTTTCCGGTGATCCAATGATTGGCCTGACCGTTGGTGGCTATGAGTTTTTCGCGAAAATGCTTCTTTATTATCTTCACGAACGAGCATGGTACAAATGGGGCCACGGCTTTGGAACAAAAATGAAATCGGATGGATAAGTACATTTTGGAACACCTTGAAGAATTGGAGTCGGAGGCCATCTACATCATTCGTGAGGTAATGGCAGATTTCGACAACCCTGTAATCCTATTTTCAGGGGGAAAAGATTCGATTGTTCTAACCCACCTGGCCATGAAGGCTTTTTACCCTATGAATCTGCCTTTTCCCTTGGTTCACATCGACACGGGGCATAACTTCCCTGAAACCATTGAATTCAGAGATAACTTAGTGAAGGATATGGGCGCCAACTTAATCGTTGGATCTGTTCAGAAAAGCATCGATGAAGGCAAAGCTCAAGAGGAGTCGGGTTACAATGCGAGTAGGAATAGAATGCAATCCATCACCCTTTTGGATTGTTTGGAAGAGCACAAAGTAGATGCTGCCATGGGCGGCGCTCGTCGCGATGAGGAAAAAGCCCGCGCCAAAGAACGTTTCTTTTCACACCGCGATGATTTCGGACAATGGGATCCGAAAAATCAACGACCAGAATTGTGGCATTTGTTCAATGCAAAAATGAATTTTGGCGAACAATTTAGAGTCTTTCCATTGAGCAATTGGACTGAATTGGACATTTGGCAATACATCGCCAAAGAAGACATTCCACTTCCGAGTCTGTATTATTCGCACAAACGCAAATGCATTCGTCGTGGAAATGCGATTTTGGCTTATTCCGATTATTTGAATTTGAAGCCAGATGAAAAAGTAGAAGAGATTCAAATCCGGTTCCGCACGATTGGCGATATGACCATCACAGGAGCGGTTGAGTCGAATGCCACTGAAATTGAAGACATTGTAAACGAAGTTGCAACTACAAGAGTTACGGAGCGTAATTCTCGTGCCGATGATGCAAGATCGGAAGCTGCAATGGAAGAACGTAAAAAGGAAGGATATTTCTAATGGGAAAAGAGCAGGTAGGGATAGAGCAAAATTCGGAGCTACTTCGATTTGTCACCGCTGGGAGCGTTGATGACGGAAAGTCAACTTTGATTGGCCGTCTGTTGTTTGATTCAAAGACCATTCATGAAGATCAGTTGGAAGCTGTTGCTCAAACAAGCAAGAAGCGAGGCTTGGATCACATCGATCTTTCGCTTCTTACCGATGGTTTGAAAGATGAGCGCGAGCAAGGCATCACCATCGATGTTGCTTACCGATATTTTTCGACTCCGAAACGCAAGTTTATCATCGCCGATTGCCCTGGACACATTCAGTACACCCGAAACATGGTTACTGGAGCTTCTACAGCAAATTTGGCTCTCTTGCTTATAGATGCGCGCAAGGGTGTGATTGAACAAACAAAGCGTCATGCATTCTTGAGCTCATTGTTGCAAATCCCACACATCGTACTTTGTGTGAACAAGATGGATTTGGTCGACTACAGCGAAGAAGTCTTCAATCAAATTGTAAGCGATTTCAAGAATTTCGCAGTAAAACTCGAAACCAAGGACATTCGTTTCATTCCTATTTCAGCTTTGGAAGGAGACAATATTGTGGATCGTTCCAAGAATATGTCGTGGTATAACGGCAGCACTCTTTTAGATCAATTGGAAACCATTCACATTGGAAGCGATGCCAATTTAATCGATTGCAGATTTCCGGTACAGACCGTCATTCGCCCACACAAAAAAGAATTCCACGACCATCGTTCGTATGCCGGTCGAGTAGAAGGAGGCATCTTCAAAAAAGGCGATAAGGTGATGGTTATGCCGAGTGGCTTAGAGTCAACGATTAAAGCCATTCATGCCTACAAGGAAGAATTGAAAGAAGCTTTTCCACCGATGTCAGTTTCCATCGAATTGGAAGACGACATAGACGTAGGTAGAGGTGATATGATTGTACGTCTGAACAATCAACCGAACCAAAGTCAGGAATTGGATGTGATGTTGTGCTGGATGAACGACCGCCCAATGCCTTTGCGTGGAAAATTTGGGATTCGTCAAACAACGCGAAATGTGCGCTGTGCGATACAAGAGATTTTATATCGAGTGGATGTCAATACGCTTCACCGTGAAGAGGATGTCAATCAACTTCAAATGAACGACATCGCGCGAGTTAAAATTCGAACTACGGCTCCTTTGCTCTGGGATTCTTATTCCAAGAATAGAAATACTGGAAGCATCATTTTAGTTGATGAACAGACCAACGAGACCGTTGCTGCTGGAATGATCATCTAACTCTTTGGGAGCAGTCCTAGGGAAGGGATTAAGAACATAATCAGCAAGGGCGACTGAGGTATTTCCATCAGCATCCGAGTGAGTTTAAAGAATTGGTCGAGTTCTCCAATAAGCCATCCCATTCCGAATATTAGGGTACTCAGGCTGTAAATTCCAAGGAAGAAGAACAAGGCGATTTTCACGTAGGAGATCTTCCGATGCCATACCCATAGGGTTAGTAAGCTTAATCCAAGGAAGAGGAGAGAAACCACCACTGTAAGGACCCACTTGGAATAGTACAGCGGCCAATAACTGAATTGATTCAGCCAATGAGAGAAGGAGTAGATGTAGTCTACTTCGTAGCCCGCATATTTATTTCCAAGGACTTCATTGAGCCTTTCAAAAACAAACTCCCTCCCGAAACCTAAGCCGAACAGCGATAGAAAGAGGAGGACGATGCTTGCTTTACGTTTCAAGTCCACTGAATTTCTTAGCCCAGGTGTACCATAGCAAGAAGACGAGGCTGTAGACCAAGATGGTGAAGGTATAGGTGTGATTAAAATCCAGGCTTTCAGGGTAAAAGCGTTCCACAACTACAAG
>Ga0115550_1000545_pt1 | contig 31754 bp, 32 predicted proteins | sample COGITO_mtgs_1005_FD_87177 | JGI IMG/M metagenome (GOLD analysis project Ga0115550, IMG submission 87177) | Pelagic marine microbial communities from North Sea - COGITO_mtgs_100511 | ecosystem: Environmental > Aquatic > Marine > Epipelagic | place: Germany:Helgoland, sampling site Kabeltonne...
CACTCAGCCAGTACTGGCAGGATCATGACGGTGGCTTCTCGGCCCAGATGGGTCAGCAGGCGGCGTACATCGTCCAGCCTGATGAGCAGGGTGGCGGTATTGACCAGCGGATGACACTGCACCTGTTCGGCCTGCCAGACTTGCTCATCCACCACCAGTTCCACCGCCTGCTTCGTATCACGCACCATGGCGAGCAGGGTGACGGCACCCGGGGTTAGACCGAGCGCGGCATGCAACCGCTCCGGGGAGCCAAAGCTCAGTCGCTTGACTCCGAGCTTGGCAGCCAGCGCCTTGAGATCGACCCGGCTCTCCTGTGGCGTGACCACCAGAAACAGCCGCTCGCTTTTGGGATCGCGTAAGAACAGGTTCTTGGTCCTGGCGGCGGGCAAGTCAGGCAACAGCCGACTCGCCTCCTCACAGGTAAAGACGGGAGGGTGATCGAATCGCTGGTAGGGAATAGCCAGCCGATCCAGCAGGGAATAGAGTGCCACTATGGATTCCTTGTATGGGGTGAACCGGTGCAAGCAGGTATGCCGGTGACAGCACGCTTGCCCACGTGTGCGCGTCTTCGAGCTTATCAGCATGAGCCTTGCGGTGCAGCCTGGCATGACGATTGCGGGCAAGCACTGTATGAACGTACAATACTCCCATCCCAAAACCGGCCCCTTTATCCTGAATGATTGCGACCCAGCCCACCGTGACGACGACCTCTCCTGCAACTGCGCCCCTGGACGGCTTCATCCTGACCCGCCATGGTCGGGACGTGCGCGGACGCACAGAGATAGTGATGTGGCTCTGGAGTGAGCAGGGACCGGTACGGCTGGTGGTGCCCGGGCAGGAGCCTGTGTTCTTCCTGCCACAGAGCCACATGCAGGAGGCGGCCGAGCTGTTCAAGGGCTCAGGCGTGAGCGGACGGTTTCGGCGCCTGCCCATGCACACCTTCGATGGGCGTGCCGTGGTGGCTTGCTATTTCTCCACCTTGAGCGCTTTTCACCGCGCCATCGAGTTGTTGCTGATCCGCGGGCTGGAGCACTTCGAGGCGGATATCCGGCTGCCGGAGCGGTTTCTGATGGAGCGCTTCATCACAGCCGGAGTCCGCTTTGGCGGCAAAACGGCGCGCAAGGGGGGCAAGCACGGTTACTGGGAGGTGAACGAGGCGCGCTGTGCGCCGCAGGAGGTGACGCCGACGCTCTCCTGGGTATCTCTGGATGTGGAGTGTGCCATGGACGGGGCCCTCTTCTCGGTGGGACTCTACAGCGAGCAGGATGCCCGCGTCATCATGATAGGCTCCCCCGAGGTCGGCGCCGATGAGTGGAGCACGACCCTGGAGTGGGTGGCGGACGAGAATGCCTTGCTCGGGGCGCTGGAGCTGTGGTTCAGCCAGCATGATCCAGACCTGGTGATCGGCTGGAACGTGGTGAATTTTGACTTTCGGTTGCTGTTGCGCCGCGCCGAGCTCAACAAGCGGCGGCTGCGGCTCGGGCGGGGGCGGGAGCTCTGTTTCTGGCGCTCATCACGCAACGATCCCCAGACCGGCAATGTCATCATACCGGGGCGCATGGTGCTCGACGGCATAGATACCCTGAAAAGCGCCACCTGGCAGTTTGCCAGTTACAGCCTGGATGCTGTAGCAAGCGAGCTGCTCGGCCGCGGCAAGGATATCGAGGATGTGGCCAATCGGGGGGAGAAGATCACCGAGCTGTTCCACTCCGACAAGGAGGCGCTGGCCCGCTACAACCTGGAAGATTGCAGGCTGGTGTGGGAGATCTTCGACTACTGCCACCTCATTCCCTTTGCCATCGAGCGGGCTTCCCTTACCGGCCTTGAGCTCGACCGGGTCGGTGGCTCTGTGGCGGCGTTTACCAACCTCTATCTGCCGCGGCTTCATCGCGGCGGCTATGTGGCCCCCAATCTGCCTGCCGACGGTGGGCTGGCAAGCCCCGGCGGCTATGTGATGGACTCTAAACCCGGTCTCTATCGCCACGTACTGGTGCTCGATTTCAAGAGCCTCTATCCCAGCATCATCCGCACTTTTTGTATTGACCCCATGGGGCTGGTGGAGGGGCTGCAGCATCCTGATGAGGCGATCCCCGGCTTTCGCGGCGCCCTCTTCTCCCGTACTCGCCACTTCCTGCCGGATCTCATCGCCACCCTGTGGGCGGCGCGGGACAGAGCCAAGGCGGCCAGCAACAAGGCGCTTTCCCAGGCAATCAAGATCATCATGAACTCCTTCTACGGCGTGCTGGGCTCGGGGGGCTGCCGTTTCTACGACCCCAGGCTTGCTTCTTCCATCACCCTGCGCGGTCACAGCATTATGCAGCAGACTCGGGAGTGGATTGAGGCGCAAGGTTTCGAGGTGATCTACGGCGACACTGACTCCACTTTCGTCCACCTGGCCAGGGAGACAAGCTCGCAGCAGGCCGATGAGATTGGTCATGGATTGGCGCGGATGATCAACGACAACTGGACGGCACTGATCAAGCGCGAGTTCGACCTGCCCAGTCATCTGGAGATCCAGTACGAGACCCACTACCGCCGCTTTCTGATGCCGACCATTCGAGGGTTGGAGAAGGGGAGCAAGAAGCGGTATGCCGGTCTGGTTGGCAAGGCGAGTGAGGGGACGGAACAACTGGTGTTCAAGGGGCTCGAGTCGGTGCGCACCGACTGGACCATGCTGGCCAAACAGTTCCAGACCCGGCTCTATGAGCTGGTGTTTCACGATGAAGATCCCAGCGGCTATGTGCGCACCATGGTGGATGAGACCCGGGCCGGCTTGCACGATGATCTGCTCATCTACCGCAAACGGCTGCGCCAGAAGCTGGAGGAGTACCAGAAGAACGTCCCGCCCCATGTACGGGCGGCGCGACTGGCCGATGAAGAGAACCTGCGCCGGGGCCAGCCCCAGCGCTACCAGCACAGGGGCACCATTTCCTATCTGATGACCCTCAATGGGCCTGAGCCGCTGGAATACAGGCGCAGCGCCATCGACTACGAGCACTACATCGACAAGCAGATCAGACCCATAGCGGATGCCATACTGCCGTTTATCGGCGAGTCATTCGAGCGGATCTGCGGCCAGCAGCTGGATCTGTTCTAATCCCGTCAGACAGTGTGTTGTGACAGGGCAGCGAAGGGGAAGCAGAGAGGCCAGCAATGGGTAGTGAGGCGGCTTATTCAGTACAGCATCAAGGGGAGGGCGCACGGGCCCGGCCTGTTGATCCCGTAGCGATGCAGGTGGCCCTGACATGCAAAAATCCCGCTCATGGAGCGGGCTTTTTTAATCTGGTGCGTCCTAGTGGATTCGAACCACCGACCCCCACCATGTCAAGGTGATGCTCTAACCAGCTGAGCTAAGGACGCAGTGTGCGCAATGCGACTTCTTTTTGCAGGGGAGTGGTGGGTTTAATTGGATTCGAACCAACGACCCCTACCATGTCAAGGTAGTGCTCTAACCAACTGAGCTATAAACCCACATCTGCAATCTATTATGGTGCGTCCTAGTGGATTCGAACCACCGACCCCCACCATGTCAAGGTGATGCTCTAACCAGCTGAGCTAAGGACGCATACTCGGTATTCTGTGATGGTGCGTCCTAGTGGATTCGAACCACCGACCCCCACCATGTCAAGGTGGTGCTCTAACCAGCTGAGCTAAGGACGCATCACAGAAAAAGTGGTGGGTTTAATTGGATTCGAACCAACGACCCCTACCATGTCAAGGTAGTGCTCTAACCAACTGAGCTATAAACCCACTGCAAGAATCGGTAATGACCGCTTCATGACACCAGCACTGCTGACGTGGTCGGCATACTACCCATGCCCCCAAAGGCTGTCAACAGGCGGTATGCACAAAGGAGACCGTTTGCCGAGTTCTTGCGCAGCCTGTTGATTTTACAGGCACACCCTATCCGGACTTGGGTAGCAAGGGGGGCTTGCCAACGGGTGCTTCACAGCGCAAAAAGACCCCTTGCCAGGCCTTGGCATGGCGCACTGTGGCGGCGCGAAAATCCAGCCAGACGCGGCTCTCCAGCCCGCTGGCGTAGCTTGTCTGCCATGCCTGCAGGGCTGGCAGAGATGCATTGTCAAACAGGGCGGTCAGGGAAGGGGAAATCTGGCGGAACTGGCGATCAAGCTGAGCCAGCCAGGGTTGCAGCCCCCTGGCATAGTAGTGCGTCATGGCCCCCCGCAGACGATCTTGTCGCTGTGGATCCGTGGCCGGGCAGAGTGTGGTGATGGGCAAGGGCTCCAGTTGTGCACTGATCTGGTTGAGCCAGGCCGTGGCCAGCGGCAGTGAATAGAGCAGCCGGGGCAGGGCATCCGATCGGTAGAGGCTCTCAAGCGCATCCGTCAACGGAGGCAGGGATGCCGTCACATGGTCGGGACGGGCCACCGCCTCTTGCCAGTGCTGCAACTGATCCAGTGCCTGGCGGGTCTCCTGTAGAGTACTGGTCAGCGACAAGGGCGTTCGTCTGGGGGTCAGTACCCGGCGCAGCTCCGGGGTGCTGACCAGCGCATTCCAGAAGCGGTCCGGCAACATGGCCGTTTTTTGTTGTCGCAGACTGTCCAGCCACTGTGCCACCTCGGGGTCCTGTGTCTTGCAGCGCGCCAGCCCCTGCACCAGTTGCCACTCATAGGCCAGCTGGCTGAAGCTGTCCATGCTGCGCCCGACAGGGCCGTTGCGTTCTGCCACCAGGGTGCCGAGGCCACACTGGTTGAGGGGCAAGATATCGAGCAGGCCAATGCGCAGATCTGGCAGCGGACGCTGCAGTTCCCGCTGGGCGGGGAAGGGCACCAGCGTAATGACGGGAGAGGGAGTGGACGGGAGACTCAGGACATGGGCCACCCTGGTTTGATAGGTGGCAAATTGATCCTCTATGGTGGGGGTACAGCCTGCCAGCTGCATCCCCCACAGCCAGATCAGTCCGTTACGGATGGGCGCCGAAACGGCCATAGATCACTTTGAGACGGGCGCCCAGCATCAGGGCTGCACCGGTCAGGCCGACGATAAAACCGACCCAGAAGCCCTGCGGCCCCATGCGAGGTACGACCCAATCGGTCAGTCCCAGCAGCATGCCGGTAGGCAGGCCCAGACCCCAGTAGGCGACTATGGTGACGTAGAAAATCGCCTTGGTGTCCTTGTATCCACGCAGCGCCGCGGCCGCTACCACCTGTACCGAGTCGGAAACCTGATAGATGGCGGCGAAGAACAGCAAGGTAGCCGCCAGCGTGATCACCTGCATGTCATCTGTGTAGATGGTCGCTATCTGTTCACGCAGCAGTACTGTCAGGGCGGCGGTGCAGGCCGCGACCGCCATGCCCAGCATGAGGCCGGTACGGGCCGCGACACGGGCGTGATCCGGCAAGCCTTCCCCTATGCTGTGGCCGACCCGGATAGTCACCCCCACACCAATGGAGAGCGGCAGCATGAACACCAGGCTGGAGAAGTTCAACGCTATCTGGTGGCTCGCTACCGTTTCTGCTCCGAACGGAGCCAGCATCAGGGCCACCACGGTAAACAGGGTCACCTCGCAGAAGATGGCCATGGCAATGGGAAAACCGAGTCGGAACAGGCGCCAGATCCGGCTGCCATTGGGGCGTGCCAGCTGGGCAAACAGGTTGATCTTCGTGAAGTGAGGGGAGAGTTTCACATAGATGATCATTGCCAGCAGCATGGCCCACAGCACGATGGCGGTGGCCACCCCACAACCGACACCGCCGAGTTTTGGCATGCCAAAATGGCCGTGGATGAAAATGTAGTTGGCGGGAATATTGACCGCCAGCCCGACGAAACCTATCACCATGGTGGGCATGGTGTGGGAGAGTCCCTCACTGAAGTTGCGCAGCACCTGGAACAGCACGAAGGCGGGCAGCCCCCACAAGATGGCATGCAGATAGCCGGCAGTCTTGGTGGCCATGACAGTGTCTACCCCCATGAATTGCAGGGTCAGCGGGCTGAAATAGAGCGCTATCATGGCGATGGGAGTGACCATGAGCGCCAGCCAGAAGCCCTGATGCACGGCCGGGCGGATCTCGTCCCGTTTGCGAGCCCCGTTGAGCTGGGAGACGATGGGGGTGAGCGCCATTATGATGCCCTGCACCAGCAATATGATCGGCAACCAGAAGCTGGTGGCAACCGACACGGCCGCCAGATCCACGGCGCTGACTTGCCCCGCCATCACGGTATCGACAAAGTTCATGGCGATCTGGGCCACCTGGGCGACCAGAATGGGGCTGGCTAAACGAACGAGCTGCCTCGCCTCGGACCAATAACGTTGCACTGACACCTCCGAGTGGATCAGATAAAAAGAGCAAGAACGGATAACAGGATGGGCTTTTGCCCCCTCACCGGGAGGAGACAAAATGCGGGGGTGTCATTCTAGCCTGAAAGTCGCCCGCCGCGAAACGGTTGGCGGCAGGCTTTCTGCCCGGCTCAGGCGTCCTGATGATCGCTGATCAGCAGATTGGCGGCGGCATAGGCGGCTTCCTGGCGCAGTTCGGCCGGCACCCGCTCGTCGGAGGCCACAGCATTGAGGGCCCTGATGGTCGCCGCTATGGCCTGTGGCACATAACCTTGCTCACCTGAGCCAATCTGGTTATAGGCGATGCGAATGGCCTCACAACATTGATATACCTGCATTATTTCTTCCTCATTAACCCGAATGTGAACGCCGTCACTATAGCGATCGGGGGCAAGCTTGTCAGCAGGCGTGCTTGTCTGGGCGGCGGGCCGGGGGTAACCTGCCTTTTTTCGTAGCAGGAGAAGAGACATGTTCACCGGCATAGTGCAGGGGACCGCCGAACTGGTTGCCATCAAAGCGCTTCCCAACTTTCGCACCCATGTGATCCGCATGCCAAGCCTGGCCTGGGGCGAGGGATTGGCGTTGGGGGCCTCCGTGACTCATAACGGCTGCTGCCTGACAGTCACCCGGGTGGAAGGCGATCTGGTCAGCTTCGATCTGATCCAGGAAACCCTGCGCCTGACCAACCTTGGCACGCTGCAGGCGGGGGACAAGGTCAACGTGGAGCGGGCTGCCCGCTTTGGTGACGAGATCGGCGGTCATACCATGTCTGGTCATATCATGGGCACGGCGGAAGTGATCTCGGTCATAGACACCCCCAACAATCGTCAGGTGTGGTATCGCCTTGCTCCCACGCTCATGAAGTACGTGTTGACCAAAGGCTACATCGGCATCGACGGCATCAGCCTGACAGTGGGTGAGGTGCGAGAGAGTGAATTTTGCGTCAATCTGATCCCGGAGACCCTGGCTCGCACCAATCTGGGCTGGGTCAAGGCGGGCTGGCACACCAATATCGAGATCGATCCCCAAACCCAGGCCATCGTCGATACGGTGGAGCGGGTACTGGCTGCGCGCCAGTTGGGCTGATCTGGGCGAAAGCTTCCGACATGCCATGGAAAAGGGCCTGCATTGCAGGCCCTTTTGATTGCTCGAATTTTGATGACTCGCAATCAGAACATCTGCTCGTCGTCTGCATCCACAAACAGTTGCAGGCAGTCACGGGCTTCGTCCAGATGCAGCCGCAGGTGGATGGGGTTGCAACAGGCCATGCAATCTTCGTAGAACTCCTGATCCCCCTGGCTGGCATCCAGCTCGACCCGGGTATGATGGCCACAGTGGGGGCAGACGATACGCTTGCTGGTGTACTCGATCATGGTGACCTCCTCGGGCCCTCGGGCCGCCTATCTTCCCTGATTCTAGTTGGCCGGGAGGGAGTTAACCGCGAGCAAGCGCACGTTTATGACAGTGGTCAGGGGGAGACGGCGTTCTGGCTCCTTTAGCACCATTGCTGTATGCGGGAGTCTATGCCACCCAGCTGGCCAGCGTGGCGGCATTCAGCTCCCCGAGGGATCTGAGCTGGTGATCGGCAATGGCCAGACGGGGATCGCCGACCAATGCCGGGTCCGGTACTATGAGCGCCATCATGGAGGCCGCCTTGGCCGCCAGCAGGCCGGTGAAGCTGTCTTCAATGGCCAGACAGTGTACCGGCTCTACCCCGAGTTTTTCCGCCGCGTGTATGTAAACGTCCGGATGCGGTTTGCCGAAGCGCTCCACCTCGGCGGAGTGCACCGCCAGAAAGCGATCGCGAATGCCGAGCTTGCCGAGCACCGCCTCGACCATGGTGAAGGGGGAGGAGGTTGCCAGCCCAATCTTGAGCCCTTGTGCCTCCATCAATGCCAGCGCCTCCAGCACCCCCTCCTTGGGTTGGCCTTCACTCAGGATCAGGGCAATGACCTGATCCAGGATGCGTTGCATCACCTCTTCCTGGCTGGGGCCCACCCAGGGGCGCAGCCGATACCAGTGCGCCACCAGCTGGTCGATGCGCACGCCTATGGTGGAGTTGCAATCCTCCTCGCTGTGGGGATGACCCAGCCCGGAGAACACGGCCATCTGGGCCCGTTGCCAAAAGGGTTCCGAGTCGATCAGAACACCATCCATATCGAAGATCACGGCAGCTAACATCTTGTACTCCTGACAAATTTGAAGGGGGGATTATAAGCCTGACGGGCAAATGCAAAAGGGGCATTGCCATGCCCCTTGCGCCTGATCACGTCAGCAACCGGTTTTGGTCAACAAGTCACCTCGACCCGGGCGGCGACCGCCTTGGCTTTTTCCACCGCCTCTTCACACTGCTGCCCACGGGCCAGGGCGACCCCGAGCCGGCGGCGACCGGCGATCTCGGGCTTGCCAAACAATCGCAGCTGGGCGCCCGATACCAATGCCAGCGCCTCCCCAATGCCCTGATAGCGGATGTCCTGACTGTGACCATCCCGCAGCACCACGGCCGAGGCGCTCGGCCCGTACTGGGTGATGGTGCCGACCGGCAGCCCCAGGATGGCGCGCACATGGAGGGCAAATTCGGAGAGATCCTGAGAGATCAGGGTCACCATGCCGGTGTCGTGGGGGCGGGGGGATACTTCGCTGAACCACACTTCATCGCCCCTGATGAAGAGCTCGACCCCGAACAGGCCATAACCGCCAAGCGCCTCGACCACCTTGGTGGCGACCTCCTTGGAGCGGGCCAGCGCCAGGGTGCTCATCGCCTGTGGCTGCCAGGATTCGCGGTAGTCGCCATCTTCCTGGCGGTGGCCTATGGGGTCGCAAAAATGAATGCCATCGACGGCCCGCACCGTGAGCAGGGTGATCTCGTACTCGAAGGGGACGAATCCTTCAACAATCACCTTGCCGCGACCGGCACGGCCACCCTCCTGGGCGTAAGTCCAGCTCTCGTCCAGTTTGGCGAGATCCCGCAGCACGCTCTGCCCCTTGCCCGACGAGCTCATCACGGGTTTTACCACGCAGGGCAGGCCGATGGCTTCGACGGCAGCGATGAACTCCTCCTTGCTCTGGGCAAAACGGTAGGGGGAGGTGGGCAGACCCAACTCTTCGGCGGCGAGCCGGCGGATCCCTTCCCGATTCATGGTGAGCTGGGTGGCGCGGGCGTTCGGCACCACCTTGACCCCCTCTTGCTCAAGCTGTGCCAGGGTATCGGTGGCGATAGCCTCGATTTCAGGAATGATGAGATCGGGTTTGACCAGGGTGACCAGGGCGCGCAGGGCATTGCCGTCGAGCATGTCCAGCACGTGGGCGGAGTGGGCCACCTGCATGGCGGGGGCATTGGGGTAACGGTCGGCGGCGATCACCTCGATCCCGAACCGTTGCAACTCGATGGCGACTTCCTTGCCGAGTTCTCCCGAGCCAAGCAGCAGGGCGCGGGTGGCGCTGGGGCGGGTGGCGGTTCCAAACATACGATCTCTCCTGATGTCGATGGTCACAATGTCTCTGTCGCTATTGGCAGCAATAGCAGGCAAAAAAAGAGGCACGCATGGCGTACCTCAGGAAACAGATTGATGGGTGCGCTGCTCCAGATGGGTAAGCAGCGTGATGGCGCCAATGATGATGGCAGCGCCGAGCCACAATCGGCCGGGCGGTGCCCAGCCAAACACCAGCCAGCCTGCCAGCACGTTCATGGGCAGCTTTGCAAAATCAAAGGGTTGCACGAACGAAGCCTCGGCAACGCTGTAGGCGCGGGCGATGGACATCTGTGCCAGTGCCGACAGTACCCCTGACACCGCCACCAGCAGCCACTGGGTCTCGCTCGGCCACTGCCACTCCGGCAGGGCCAACATGGCGTTGAAGGGGGTACTGAAGATGAGCAGGTAGACCACTATGGTGTGGGATGACTCGCTTGCCGCCTGATAGCGCACCAGCAGAGAGTAACCGGCCCAGAACAGGGCGGCCGCCACCGGCAGCAGGGAGGCCCAGCTGAAATCATCGGTCCAGGGGGCCAGGATCACCATGGCGCCGACAAAGCCCGCCAGGGTTGCCAGAATGCGGGCCCGGCTCACCTGCTCTTTGAGCAGCAGGGCAGAACCCAGAGTCGCGAACAAAGGGGAAGTCATCAAGAGCGCAATCCCCTGCCAGATGGGTACGGGCACCGCCAGCGCCCACAGCCAGAACTGGATGCCGACCACGGCCAGGGCGACTCGCAGCAGGTGCAGGCGCAATTGGTTGGTCATCAGAGATTGACGCAGGCCGTGGCGCACCAGCCAGGGCAGCAGACACACCAGGGCGATCAGGTATTGATGAAAGGCAACCTGGGTCGAGGGGAGGCCGAGCTTGAAGCTGACATATTGGCTCAGACTGTTGACGGCGGCAAAGCAGAGGCCTGCCACCATCATCCAGACTGCACCAGCAAAAGGAGAGTGCCTGCGCGAGGGTGCCATGGGATCCGGGTCGCTGGAAAAAAGTGCGGCGGATCATAACGGCAATCGTTTGTTCTGCCAAGCATTGGGCGGTTGGCCATGGGGCCGTTGGCGATAGAATGAACTAAGGTCAAAATTTTTGAACAAGTTGAGCATCTATTTTCGCTATCCGCAGAGAAGCTCAATGTTTAGAGTGACCTCCATCGACAGCCAAGCTGTTCAACCGACAACCAAATGGAGTTTCACCATGGCCAATATCCTAGTACTCAAGTCCAGCATCCTGGGCCAATATTCCCAATCCAACGCCCTGATAGACGGCTTCCTGGCTGACCACCCGTCCGACACAGTCACGGTGCGTGATCTGGCGACTCTGAACCTGCCGGTGCTGGACGGCGAGCTGGCCTCGGGTCTGCGCGGTGGTGACAACCTGAACGAACGTCAGCTGGCCGTCATGGCACAATCCGACGAGCTGATCGCCGAACTCAAAGGGAGCGATTTGGTGGTGATTGCCGCCCCCATGTACAACTTCAGTATTCCGACCCAGCTGAAAAACTGGATTGACCTGATTGCCCGTGCCGGCGTGACCTTCCGTTACACCGAAACAGGTCCGGTCGGTCTGGTGGAAAACACCCGCGCCCTGGTGATCAGCCCCCGTGGCGGCATGCACGTCGGCAGCGCCACCGATCTGGTGACCCCCTACATGCGTACCGTGCTGGGTTTTATCGGCATCAAGGACGTGGATTTCATCTACGCCGAAGGCATGGGCATGGGTCCGGATGCGCAAGCCAAAGGCATTGAGCAGGCCAAAGGGCAGCTGGAAACCCTGGCACTCTGATCAAGAGACTGGCCATGACGCAGTGCCATGTCGTACCAAACAAAACAACGCAGCCCTTGGGCTGCGTTGTTTTTTCTGTGCAGGTATAACGGCAATGGCCAGTCGGGGCGGGTCAATCCTGAATGAAGTGACGACAGCCGCTGCCTACCATCAGGCACACGGCAACCAGAGAGCCCAGCAACAAGGTGCTGAGCCACTGCTCGGCGCTGTCAGGCAGGCTGGGGGAAAACAAACTGATCATGAGAATGGCGCAGAGGGTGATCAGCGTGGTCTGTCGGGTCAGGATCATCATGGGTCGTCCTTGGCTGGCGTGTCACGGGTCAGAGGCTAACGGCCGTGTATGACAGCTTGATGTATCCATACATGTCGCTGGGTGTCATTCCACGGTGTCATCATCACCATATCAGCTTTTAGCGCCGGGGCCAGTGCCGTTGGCCGGGTTGTGATCCGGATCCCTATCTGAACTGTTTCTGATCAGGCAGGTAGTGGAAATCGCCGCTGGCAAGTCTGGCGACAAGGGCCTCCTGGTCGAGATCCTGCGCCTTGCAGAGATCGTCCAGATCATCAAAACGATCACGCAACTGCATATTGACCAGGCTCAGCAGCATGTTGACATCCATGGTGGCGAAATTGTTCAGGTTCATGACTTGTGCTCGCTATCCAGCAGGTGCAGTTGTTCGATGGCGTCGCTGACACTTTGCAGGTGCAGACGAATGGACTGACGCGCCTCGGCAGGCAGGTAATCTGTGAGGGTATGCTGCCAGCTGCCCGCTTCGGTCTTGAGCTGCTGGAACAAGGTGAGCCCGGCATGGGTGAGAGAGACCAGGCTGACCCGCTTGTCCTGTTCGCTGCTCTCGGTAAACAGTATCCCCTTCTCCACCAGTCGGTGGATTTCGCGGGAGATCCGCACCTTGTCCATCCCGCTCGCCTCCACCAGCTCTTTCTGGCTGATGGGGTAGTTGGGGCCGAGCACCATCATGAGGCGCCATTGGGGCACCGTCAGCTGATAACGCTGCTGGTAAAACTGCTCAAAGGTATCGCGCACCATCTCGGCGGCGTGAACCAGCTGATAGGGGGGGTAGTGCGCAAGCAGCTCTATGATTTTTGACATATGACATCCTGCTGTGACGGCTGCATCGAGTGCAGTTTCTCTTGATACTTTGACCTTGATGATACGTAACACAAGGGCGTTTGTCTGAACATGCACCAGAGAAATGTGCGGTTGCGCACGTCATACGCCGCAACCGGGTCTGTTCGAAGCTGATTTATACGACTGGCTGCTCAGCCTTTACGCAACCAGATCAAGGCGTTGTGCTTGAGCCAGGCCTCGCGGCTCTGCAGTGTGTAGAGCGCTGCTTCATCGCGACTACCCGCCTGCCAGCTCTGGGGCTCCTGTTTGGGCAGCTTGCGCTGGCCCAGCAGACAGGCCGGAATATGGGCATTGGCCTTGATGGCGGCGTCCAGCTGCGGCTGAGCCGCTTCGGGGCCGTCACAGGCAAATACCATCAAGGCCCTGTTGTAAAGCAGCCAGCTGGAAGCCTCGTCGAAGCGCATCAGCAAGGCGCGCAGGGCGGCCCAATCCCCTTGCAGCGCATAGAGACTGGAAAGAGGATAACGGCAGCCCAGCTCGTCGGCGATGCACAGGTCGAGCAGCGCCAGATATTCCTGGCGAGCCTGCTCCAGCTGGCCGATACGCAGCAGGCAATCGGCCCTGCCGGCCCTGGCGGCGAGCAGCGGGCGTGCCTCGTGGGCACTCCAGCCGTGGCCAGCCATCTGCTGCCAGAAAGCGGCATCGAACAGCGGCTCGGCATCGTCAATCACCTTGTCAAACCAGCCAAGACGAGCCAGGGGATCGCGGCAGGCATCGGCCAGTTCGAACCACTGCTGCCACTGTTCGGCCTGCTCGCTATCGAGGGCGGCCTGAGTGCCGGGCACAGCTTGATACTCATCCAGCTGCAGCAGCTGGTTGAGCGCCGCCTTCATGTTCTGACGCTGGCGTTTGCAAAATTCCATGAAGGGCAGCTCACTGCCGGCGGCCGCGTGCAGCATCTGGGCCATGGGCTTGTCGCGAAACAGACTGAGTTCGGCGGCGAGGCTGAAACGGTACTGGGTGGTGGGATCGTTCAGATCCTTGGGCTTGGGCCAGCTGGCAAATCCCTGACTGAAGCCGTAGCACCACTGGCCGAGGGGGTGACTCTGCTCGAACACTTGCTCCGGGCTGTCGGTAGAGAGGCGGCACTGGCTTGGCAAGGCCAGCTGGGCCTCGTCGGCCTGAGCTTCCAGCTCGGCGATCAGATGGTGCAGCGCCTCTGCGCTCTTCTCATCCAGTTCGGCGTCATGTGGCAACAGACCGGCCAGCGGGGTCTGCCAGTCAGGGGCATCCGGCCCCACCAGACGGGCGCACAGAAAACCGTGCAGCGCCGGGTAGGTCATGTCCTGCCCACTGTGGGTCTGGATCCATTGATTGAGATGACGGGTACGAGTGGATGGATTCATCGACAGTTCCTCAGGATTTGAACAGCGGCGCAGTCTACCCAAAAGTGGGGGTATTTGCAGTAAAGCACCGGTCGAATGACGATTATATCGCCATAAACCGTGAAAACGGCCTCGAAAATCATGTGAGAGAAGGGCAAGGGGCTAGGCCCTGTTGCCGCTCTTGGGGTAACATGCGCGCCCATACGGGCAATGAAAAATTGACCATCCGGATAATGAAAGAAGAGATCAGCATGTTACAGATTGGCAAGATGAACACCCTCACCGTAATCGAGCTTGAAGACAGGGGCGCCTGGCTGGCGGCCGACGAATATGGCGAGCTGCTGCTGCCCAAGCGTCAGCTGCCGGAAGGGGTGGCTGAAGGTGACGGTGTGGAGGTCTTCCTCTATCTGGATGCCGACTGTGAGCCGGTGATCACCACCGACAAGCCGTTTGCCATGGTGGGCGACATAGTCGGTCTCAAGGTGGTCAATGCCAACAAGATCGGTGCCTTCCTCGACTGGGGCATGAAAAAAGATCTGTTTGTGCCGACCCGTGAGCAGAACAAGCCGATGCAGGTGGGCCACGTCTATCTGGTGCATCTGATGCTCGACAACGAAGGCCGCATGGTAGGCACCAGCCGGCTGGAGCGGTTCCTGCGCACCGATACCCCCCCCTTCAAGGCTGGTGACGAGGTAACAGCACTGCCGGGTGAGCACACGCCGCTTGGCATCAAGGCCATCGTCAACGGTGAATATTCCGGCATGCTGTTCAAGAACGAGGTATTTGGCCGGGTGATGACGGGTCGACCGCTGACCGCCTGGGTCAAGCAGGTACGTGACGACGGCAAACTGGACTTGACCCTGCAAAAGCCGGGCATGGATCGGATGGACGATGCCGGTGGCCGGATCCTGACCCGGCTGATGAAGCAGGGTGGCAGTCTGGCTGTCGGTGACAAGAGCGAACCCGAGCTCATCTACAAGCTGTTCAACATGAGCAAGGGCACCTTCAAGAAGGCCATCGGCGGCCTCTACAAGCAGGGCAAAATCGTCATCGAAGACAACTGCATCACCCTGGTTGCCACAGATACCGCAGCGGCGCCGGACGGCGAATAAGTGCCGAGCCCCTGTATCGGCCACTGCCAGGCCAAGGATGGGCTCTGCCTCGGCTGTGGCCGTACCCTGACCGAGATTGGTCACTGGTCGGCCATGGAGAGCGACGCCCAGCTGGCCGTGATGGCAGAGCTGGATGGCTCGAAAAGCACCCATGCGTGCCCTGGCTGTGGCGAGCCAGCATTTTGCGCCGTGTCGGCCGGTGCAACAATCGCACAGTGCTGGTGCAGCCAGTTGCCTGCTCTGCCCATGAGGGAGGCCAGCGCCTGCTGGTGTCGCCGCTGTCTGGCCAAGGCCATTGCAGCGCAGCCCTGAGCGGGGCATACCAGAAAAGAGAAAGGCGCCGAGGGCGCCTTTTTTTATGCCTGTTGCTGGCGGTGCCAGCGCACATGGACATCATGCTCGTTAAGAAAGCGGGGCAGCAGGAAGGTGGCGTAGATCACCTCAAACTCATCCTGATGGTCCAGCAAGCCAACCCACACCTCGACCCAGGACTCCATGTCGACCGGTACACCGAGTTCGGTTGACCAGTCTCCATTGGGCAGGGTCGCCTCGACGGCGCCACGCTGTTCGAACTCCAGTGTGATGTCGACGATTTGTTCGGGGGCCAGCATGTCTGCGGCCTGCTCAAGAAACTGATCATAGGCCCATTCGACCAGCTGATCCGGGGTACGTTGTTCCATGAAATCACTCCAGATACATCGAGGTTCGCTACTGTAGCAAGTATTGGCGGTGGCGGCCAGACCGGTGCGGATACCGATCCGCCACCTGTCCAACGGCGCGGGTAGAAGGTATGGTTTAAGGGGGATCCACTGGAGGGGTGTCATGAAGCGACGAGTGCGGCGACAGCAGATCAAGCGACGACGGGAGGCCTGGTGGTGGCACTATCTGCCGCTGCACCAGAGCACGGTGGGCGGTCATCTGGGCCCGCCGGCAGAGACATTGCCTGATGACCCCGATCCCGGATAGATGACTCTGATGCGCTCAGGGGCGATGTACGGCCATCGGGCATTGGTAGAAGTGGCTCTGTGCCCGCTCCTCAATCGTTCTTGTATACCTTGTTGAGGGTAGCCTGGCCAAGTTGACCCATCTGGCGACGGATCCAGGCCGAGCGTTGCTGAACATAGGGGGAGGGAGGCTGGACCCGATAGCGCCAGGGATTGGGCAGGGCGGCAGCCAGCAGAGAAGCCTCGTAACGAGTCAAGCGGGCGGCCGATTTGCCAAAATAGTGCTTGGCGGCGGCCTCGGCGCCATAGATGCCGGGGCCGAACTCCACGATATTGAGATAGACCTCGAGGATGCGGGATTTGTCCCAGCCCAGCTCCATCAGCAGGGTAAACCAGGCCTCGATCCCCTTGCGCAGGAAGCTGCGATCGCTCCACATGAAGAGATTCTTGGCCGTCTGCTGGCTCAGCGTGCTGGCGCCACGTACCCGCTTGCTGCGCTGGTTGTGCTTGAGTGCCGAGCTGATGGCATCCATGTCAAAGCCGCTATGGTCGGCAAAGCGCTGATCCTCTGCGGCGATCACCGCCAGTTGCAGTTCCCGCGAAATACGATCTATGGGCACCCAGTCATGCTTGACCACGGCTATCTTGGCGGGCGGAAACAGGGCCCGTTCGATGCGCCAGGTCCACATGGGGGGATCGATGAAGCGCAGCAGCACCACCGAGACAATGGAGCCGAGCAGGACTGCCGCCAGCAGCTTGCCGAGCCAGCTCAGCATGCGCCGTCCCAGAGCCGGACGTGCCGGCTCGGGGGCATAATAGCGGGGACGCAGATCATCGGGATCCGGAATTATTGGGGCAACCATTCGATGTGGCAGAACTTCTCGTCAACACGGCGGGAGAGCAGCATGCGGGCAAACAGGTGCTCATATTCTTGTTCGGCATTACCAAGCCCGATCCAGATCTCGGCATACTCGGTATCGCTTACGGCAAATCCCACGTCCGCTTCCCAGTCATCGGCCGGATCGGTTTCCGCCAGCAGGCCGCGACTGTTGAACTCCCGGTTGAAGACGGCAATCTCCTGCTCCGGCAAGTTGTCGGAGGCCAGCTCCATAAAAAGTTCGAGTGCGGTGTCGAGCAGTTCCTCGACGCTGTGCATTTCATCGTTCAAAGACATAGGTCGTCTGTTCCAGATAATAAAAATGAGACGCCCCGTCGGCAAAGCCGAACAGTGGCGCGCGGTATTCTAGCTGGCCCCCTCTTCCTTGGCGAGATCAGGCGTGTGGCCCGCCCTGTTTGCGGCAATAAAAAACCGGACCCTGGTACAGGATCCGGTCTTCATTGGGGGAAGGGGTCACGCATGTGGCGTCAGCTCATCCCTTTTTGTCATCGGCGAAGGTGATGTTGAGCTCCAGCACAGACAGCTCATCACTCTTCTTGTCCAGCTGGACCGTGATCTTGTCAGGGTCGATCTGCACATACTTGCGGATCACATCCAGCAGGTCCTGCTTGAGCTGGGGCAGGTAATCCGGCCCCCCTCTGGATGAACGCTCGTGCGCGACTATGATCTGCAACCGCTCTTTGGCCAGTTGTGCGGTGTTTTGTTTCTTGTTGGAACGAAAATAATCCAATAATGACATGTTTAACTCCCGAACAGTCGGCTAAAGAAGCCCTTCTTTTCTTCTTCCAGAAAACGAAAATCCTTGGTGTCGCCCAACAGGCGGGCAACGGCATCCTCATAGGCCTGACCGGCATCGGACTCCTTGTCCAGAATGACCGGCTCCCCCGAGTTGGAGGCGCGCAGCACAGCCTGGGACTCCGGGATCACCCCGAGCAGCTTGATGGCCAGGATATCCTGTACATCCTGTACGCTCAGCATGTCGCCACGGTTGACGCGGGTCGGGCAGTAGCGGGTGAGCAGCAGGTGTTCCTTGATTGGGTCTTCGCCGCGCTCGGCACGACGGGACTTGGAGGCCAGAATGCCAAGGATGCGATCCGAGTCACGCACGGAAGAGACTTCCGGGTTGGTGGTGACGATGGCCTCGTCGGCGAAGTAGAGCGCCATCAGGGCACCCGCTTCGATCCCGGCTGGCGAGTCGCAGACGATGTAATCAAACTTCATTTCCGCCAGCTGATCCAGGATCTTCTCGACCCCTTCATGGGTCAGGGCGTCCTTGTCCCGGGTCTGGGACGCGGGCAGGATGAACAGATTTTCGCAGCGTTTGTCCTTGATGAGGGCCTGATTGAGGTTGGCCTCACCGTTGATCACATTGACGAAGTCATACACCACACGCCGCTCGCAGCCCATGATGAGATCCAGGTTTCTCAGACCGATGTCAAAATCGATGACCACAGTCTTGTGGCCACGCTGAGCCAAACCTGTACTCAGGGCCGCGCTGGTTGTGGTCTTGCCAACGCCACCTTTACCCGATGTAACGACTATGATTCGCGCCATTCTCGCTTCCTTGTAACTCTATTTGATATGGTCTATTCGGAGTTGTTCGTTATCCAGCCGGACATGCACCGGCTGTTGTATCAGGCCTGCCGGCAGTGCATCGCTCAGTTGGAACGTGCCTGCGATGGATAGCAGCTCGGCCTGCAATTGCTGGCAATAAATCCGTGCCTGGGTGTTGCCCTTGGCACCGGCAATGGCCCTGCCACGCAGGGCGCCATAAATATGTATGCTGTCGTCGGCGATGACTTCGGCCCCCTGGCTCACCGAGCCCAGTATCACCAGCGAGGTGCCGGCGGCGTAGAGCTGTTGGCCGGAACGCACGGGGCCCACGTGCACCTTGCTCGGCACCAGAGGCGCCGGCGCGGCCTTCACCTCGGCCACCGGAGACGGGGTAGGTTCCGGTAGTGGCAGCGGCTCGACCTTGCGGCTCTTGCCAGAGGCCATTACCGCCAGCCCCGCGGCCTTGGCGGCCGTCTTCATCGCCTCATCCCTGGCGCCCGTGATCCCGACCAGCACGAAGTCCTCTGACTCGACCAGCCCTTTGAGCTGGTCAAAGTCGGGGATATCCGCGAGTCGTTCCACATTGATGACGAGGGGGGCACAATTAAAAAACTGAGGCGCCTGGGCGACTTTTGCCGCCAGTAACTGACGGATCCGCTCAGGCTTGCCATCGCTGATATGCAACACAGAAATAGTGAAGGTAGTCCCTTTCAATTCGTTATCGCGCTCAACCATGATCTTCCCCGAGACAGAGACGGTAATCCGTTATTGTTATTCAATTCCTGATGTTATAGTTTGCCACCATCAGAGGCAATAAACCCGTCGGATTATATCAACTTCCATGTTATGTGCAGTCTATAAAAGTCGTAAAAAAGCCGAGACCTATCTTTTTGTTGAAAGAAGAGAGGATTTCTCCCGTGTACCCGAGGTGCTGATGAGTACATTTGGTCGTCCCGAGCTGGTATTGATGACCAAGCTGGATCCAGCCAAGCCCCTTGGGATCGCTTCGACCAGCCGGGTCATGGAGGCGCTCGGCAGTCAGGGCTTCTACCTGCAGGTGCCACCGCCGCCCGAAAATCTGCTGGAACAGCACAAGGCACAATTAAAGGCCACCCGCTGATGAAGGGTCAGCTGGCACTGTTATTACTGGGGGGACTGTTAAGTACTCCGTTGCAGGCCAGCCCCGATTTTGAGCGTTACGTGATTGGCCTCAAACAGGAAGCACTGGCGGCCGGTATCAAGGCCGAGACAGTGGCGGCTGCGTTTGCCGATATTCGGGTCATCGAGCCTGCCATCAAGCACGATAAAAACCAGCCGGAATTTAAAGTGACGCTGGACACTTATATTCCCCGTGCGGTCCCGCAGTGGAAAGTCAATCAGGCCAGGGCCCTATATCGTCAGCATTTGCCGCTGCTCACAAAAATAGGGGCAGAATATGGCGTACAACCGCGCTTTATTGTCGCCTTGTGGGGCGTCGAAACCAATTTCGGTAAATTGACCGGTAAATTCCCGCTCATTTCTTCGCTGGCCACGCTGGCCTGGGATGGTCGACGTGAGGCATTTTTCAAAGGGCAGCTGTTTGATGCCCTGCATATCATAGAGCAGGGACATGTGACCCCTGCGGCCTTCAAGGGCTCCTGGGCCGGTGCCATGGGGCAGGTGCAGTTCATGCCATCTTCCTTCCTCAAATACGCAGTCGATCAGGATGGTGACGGCAAGAAGGATTTGTGGGGCAATCTCGCGGATGTGTTTGGTTCGGCAGCCAATTATCTGCATCAGAATGGCTGGCACGGGGATGAAACCTGGGGCCGTCAGGTCAAGGTGCCCAAGACGCTGGATCCCGCCTTGCTCGGGCTGGAACAGTCCAGGCCGTTATCGGCGTGGCAGGCTCTGGGCGTGAGGCAGCTCGATGGCACAGCCTTGCCCCGCGCCGAGATGCAGGCCTCCCTGGTTCGCCCCGACGATGTGGAAGGGCGCGCCTATCTGGCTTATCCCAACTATCTGGTACTGCGCCACTGGAATCGCTCCCACTATTTCGTGGTGGCGGTGGGAACCCTGGCCGATCGCATCGTGGAGTAGCTGACTCAGGTCTTGGCACTTCCTCTGATTGGGCATTTCATAGGATGAACAAGGGATGCGATTGCAGAGTGAATAAAGCGCAGCGGTAATCCAGATGGCGGGCGTCTCCAAATAGCAGGCAACAAAAAGGCGGGAATTCCCGCCTTTTTGTGTTTTTGGCAAACACTGCTTATTCGCAGGCAACCTGCATCACCTTGATGGCCAGGCCACCACGGGAGGTTTCACGGTACTTGGAGTCCATGTCCTTGCCGGTGATGTACATGGTCTCGATGACCTTGTCCAATGACACGCGCGGCTTGGAGGTACGACGCAGGGCCATGCGGGAGGCGTTGACCGCCTTCATGGCGGCGATGGCGTTGCGCTCGATGCAGGGGACTTGCACCTGACCGGCCACAGGATCACAGGTCAGACCCAGGTTGTGCTCCATGCCGATCTCGGCGGCTTCACACACCTGCTCCGGGCTGCCACCCATCAGTTCGGTCAGACCGGCGGCGGCCATGGAGCAGGAGACTCCCACTTCACCCTGGCAGCCCACTTCGGCGCCGGAGATGGAGGCGTTCATCTTGTAGAGCATGCCGACGGCGGCGGAGGCCAGATAGAAGCGGGTGTATTCGTCACGGCCGACCGGCTGGATGAACTTGTCGTAGTAGGCCAGCACGGCCGGTATGATGCCCGCGGCGCCGTTGGTCGGCGCGGTCACCACGCGGCCACCGGCAGCGTTCTCTTCACTCACCGCCAGGGCAAACATGTTGACCCAGTCGACGATGCTCATCGGATCGTTGGAGAGATGTTCATTGGTGGTCAGCTGACGGTAGAGCGGGGCGGCACGACGGGGCACGCGCAGCGGGCCGGCCAGGATCCCTTCGGTACGGCAGCCGCGTTCGATCCCCTCCCGCATGGTGGTCCAGATCTTGCCAAGTTTCTTGTAGATCTCTTCCGGGGTGTTGAAGCACTTCTCGTTTTCCAGCATCAGGGCGGAGATGGAGAGACCGGTCTGGCTGCAGTGGGCGAGCAGCTCTGCCGCACTCTTGAACGGATAGCTCACCGACATGTCGCCGCTATCGGCCTTGCCGAAGTTCTCTTCGTCGACGATGAAACCGCCACCGATGGAGTAATAGGTCTTGCTGTAGATAGCCTCATCTTCGATGAAGGCGGTCAGCTTCATGCCGTTTTCGTGCAGCGGCAGCGCCTCGTCATGGAACACCATGGCGCCCTGCGGGAAGCTGACGGTGTGGCAGTGCAGGCCGATCGGCAGGCGGCCGGTCTGCTCGACACGGGAGATGAATTCGGGGATGCCATCGATGTCGACGTTCTCGGGCAGGTTGCCCGCCAGACCCATGATGATAGCGGTATCGGTGTGATGACCTTTGCCGGTCCAGGAGAGCGAGCCATAGACATCGACCTGGATCCGGGTGATGTCACGGATCTTGCCGCCAGCACGCAGTTCATCCACGAACTGTTTGGCAGCTTTCATCGGGCCGACAGTGTGGGAAGAGGAGGGGCCAACACCGATTTTGAAGATATCAAAAACGCTGATCATGTAACAATTACCTCAGGATAGAAGGGGGCGCCATGCCCACTCGCAGAAACGGGATGATCCATGGGACGAGGGCGTCGTCGCCGAGGTCAATGAACCAGATAACCCTAGTGTAACGATTCAAAGCCTAAAAAAAGTTGAAATAGATCTATTTTTGTTGAATCAGAGGCGCGAGTATAAAATTTATTTTGATGCTTATCCATTTTGTTAAGCACTTGGCAAACGTTTTGCAAAAAAATACCCGGCCAGGCCGGGTATTGCGGGAAAAAATGGAGTCACTTGGCTGTTTTTAACATTCTGTAATGTTAACAGCCAGGCCGCCGCGGGCTGTCTCCTTGTACTTGGTCTTCATGTCGTTGCCGGTTTCCCACATGGTTTTGATCACCTTGTCCAGCGACACCTTGTGTTCACCTGTGCCACGCAGGGCGAGGCGGGCGGCATTGATGGCCTTGACTGCGCCCATGGCGTTGCGTTCTATGCAGGGCACCTGCACCAGCCCTCCCACCGGATCGCAGGTGAGACCCAGGTTGTGTTCCATGCCGATCTCTGCGGCGTTTTCGACGATGGCGGGGCTGCCGCCCAGGATCTCGGTCAGGGCACCGGCGGCCATGGAACAGGCAACGCCCACTTCTCCCTGACAGCCCACTTCGGCTCCCGACAGCGAGGCGTTTTTCTTATATAGGATGCCGATGGCGGCGGCGGTGAGGAAGTAGCTCAGCAGCAGCTCGTCATCCACCTTGCGCACAAAGCGATCGTAGTAGTGCAACACGGCGGGAATAATGCCGGCGGCGCCGTTGGTAGGGGCTGTGACCACACGGCCACCGGCGGCGTTCTCCTCGTTGACGGCCAGCGCAAACAAGTCCACCCACTCGATCACCATCAGGGGATCCTTGTTGAAGTTGGTCTCGCAGTTGAGCTGGCGATGGAGGGCCGGGGCCCGGCGCTTCACTTTGAGGCCGCCCGGCAACACTCCTTCGCTGCGACAGCCGCGTTCGACACAGGCCTGCATCGCCTGCCAGATCTTGCGCAGACCGGCTTTGATTTCCTCTTCGCTCCGAAATACCTTCTCGTTGGCCAGCATCAGACCCGAGATGGAGAGACCGCTCTCCTGGCAATGGGCCAGCAGCTGGGCGCCGCTCTCGAACGGGTAGGGGACGGGGTGGGCTGCATCGAAGCGGGCCGCCTCTTCCTTGGCGTTGGCAAAATGGCTCTCCTCTATGATGAAGCCACCGCCGATGGAGTAGTAGGTCTGCTCAAGCAGCAGGGCCTTGCCTGCAAATGCGCGCAGCGTCATGCCGTTGGAGTGAGCGGCCAGGGTCTTGCGGCGATTGAAGATGATGGCACCGACCCGGGCGAACTGGCATGGCTGCTCACCCGCCAGCAGCAAGGACTGGCTGCGATCCACTTCGCTCAGGAAGGCGGGAATGGCTTCGATATCCACCGATTCCGGTTCAAAGCCAGCCAACCCCAGAATGATGGCCTTGCCTGTGCCGTGACCCTTGCCAGTCTGGCCGAGAGATCCGTAGCACTCTACTTCCACCCGTTCTGTGCCGGGCAGCAGACCCTGCTGCTTGAGCGCGTTAACAAAGGCGTAAGAGGCCCGCATCGGCCCCACCGTATGGGAAGAAGAAGGGCCGATCCCGATGGAAAACAGGTCGAAGACACTGATCATGACACCACTCCGATTATGGGTTTCGTCTAAACATTGTAAATTTTTTGTAGTCGATGGAAAGCGGGGAAGCTGAGGCGTGTGATGGCGGCATACAAATGAGTAGCTGGCTGCGGGCAAAAAAGGTTGGAATGAGCGCACTGGCATCAAAGAGAAGGAGCGAGACCCGGGCCCGCTCCTTTGCACTGTTCAGTCAATCATCTGCGTTCGGTCACTCAGTCGAGGAACTCGCACAGATAGGCGGTGGGCGTTTTCACTTCCAGCTTGAAAGAGGAGTGGCCGGCCACCTCGAAGGATTGGCCCTGACTGTAGGTGTGCCATTCGTCCTCATCGGCCAGCTGTATGGTGAGAGCACCCTTGACCACAGTCATCCGCTCGGGGGCGGCGGTATTGAACTGGTAGTCACCGGCTTCCATCACACCAACCGTCGCTTTGTCACCTTTTTGCTCGAAACCGATGGATTTTACATTTCCGTCAAAATATTCGTTAACTTTCAGCATGTTTTCATCCCTGTATGCACGGTTGCTCAGCAAAAATAGCACAATGTTTTGCCAGTTGTCATGAATAAAGCTGGAAAAATCGTCATGTTCCTTTTGAATCTTCACTTTGTCGCAAAGTTATCAATAAGTTCCGTTAACGATTTGTCGATTTAAAACAGCAGATAAATATGAGATAAAACGCGCGCTCAGGGGAATGAACAGGTGTTTTTCCCCTGTCTGGTTAATTGCACTGGGAAAGTGTGAATTTTTGCTAATTAAAGGAACATTCTGTGTTAACAAAAGGACTCATTAAGAACATTGGCTTCCAGGTTGTGGTTGCCATGGTGCTGGGCGCACTGGTGGGGGCGTTCATGGGTGAACAAGCCAGCATCTTTGCACCGCTCGGTACCCTCTTTATCCAGCTGATCAAGATGCTGGTGATCCCGCTGGTGGCAGTTGCCATCCTGTCGGGGGCGGCCAATCTGGGCGCGAGCCCGGCTGCGGGCAAGATAGGCGTCACCACTCTGGTCTTCTTCCTCGGCACATCGGCACTGGCCGTGCTGCTGGCGCTGGTGATGGGACAAATCTTCAAACCGGGTGTAGGCGTCGAATTTGGCTCCATGGCCTCCATGTTCACCGGTGACTACGCCGACAAGGGCGCCCTGCCGGATGCGGTATCTACCCTGCTTGGCATGATCCCGACCAACGTCTTCCAGTCATTGAACGAAGCCAACATACTGCAGATCCTGGTGTTCTGCATGTTCCTTGGCATCGCGTTGGCCAAGCAGCCACGCGAGCGAGCCAAACCGCTGGTTGACGGGCTCAACACCCTGGTGGACGCCTTCGTCTGGATGATCAACAAGGTGATGCTGATTGCACCGCTCGGTGTGTTCGGCCTGATGGCCGAGGCCATAGGGACTTACGGCTTTGACGTGCTGACTCTGGTGCTCAAGTTGTTCGTGGTCTATGTGGCTGCCATCCTGATCTTCGGATTCGTGGTCTACCCGCTGCTCATCGTGCTGTTCTCCAACACACCGGTACGCAAGTACTTCTCCGCCATGAAGAAGCCGCAGATCGTGGCCTTCTCCACCGCCTCTTCCATGGCGACTCTGCCGGTCAACATGGAAACGTGCGAGCACGATCTGAAGGTGACCAACGCCACGGCTTCCTTTGTGCTGCCGCTCGGTGCCACCATCAATATGAGTGGCAATGCCATCTATTACGGTCTGGTCGCCATCTTCTTCGCTCAGGTTTACAACATAGATCTCTCCATGGGTGCCTGGGCTGCCATCATAGTGACGTCTACCCTGGGGGCGATTGGTCAGGCCGGTGTGCCTGGTCCGAGCTTCCTGGTGGTGGCTGTGTTGCTGGCTGCCGGTATCCCCATCGAGGGGCTGCCGCTGCTGTTCGCACTGGATCGTCTGTTCGACATGATCCGTACCGCGCTGAATATCACAGGGGATGCGGCCTGCGCCGTCATCGTCGACCGTTACAGCCCGGATTACGATCCGGATCGCTGGTCAAAATAACAGGTACACAAACGAGTCAATGAAAAAGGGGCCTGCCGGCCCCTTTCTTTATGGTGTCTCACCCGTGTTTCGCTGCAACTGGGCCAGCGCCTGCTGGCAGCGCTGCTCGGCGGCGTCGAGCTCCAGCAACACCATCTTGATGTCTTCCAGCTGCTGTTGCAGTGTTTCCCGCTTGTCGGCCACCAGTCCCAGCATGGTTTGCAGCTGGGTACGGCTGCTCTTGTCTGCATCATAGAGATCAAACAGATCCCGGATATCCGCCAGGCTGAAGCCCAGACGCTTGCCGCGCAGGGTCAGTTTGAGGCGAACTCTGTCCTGCTTGCTGTAAATTCGTGTCTGTCCCTGGCGGGCAGGATTCAACAGTCCCTGATCTTCATAAAAACGAATACTTCGGGTCGTAACATCAAATTCACGGGCCAGTTCACTGATGCTGTAGGTCCGTGAGTCATCCTTGGTTCGGTTCATGGCGCTATCTTGACTGTCATTTTGTTGTCAATGCAGGCTGGCACCTTACCCAAACGTCAACTGCCCCGCAAGTCTTGTTCCAGCAGTGGGAGCAGCATATGTTATGTCCATGTAACAAGGAGAGTGCAATTGATGGATATTGTGATTGTTGCGGCCAAGCGTACCCCCATGGGGGCCTTCCAGGGAGCCTTGGCCAACCTGACCGCCCCCGAGCTCGGCGCTTGCGCCATTGCTGCCGCCATGGCACAAGCCGGGCTCAAGGGGGAGCAGATCGATGAAGCCTACATGGGCAATGTGCTCAGTGCCGGGGTGGGGCAAGCGCCCGCCCGTCAGGCTGTGTTGAAGGCGGGTTTGCCGGAGAGTGTGCCATGCACCACTGTCAACAAGGTGTGTGGTTCTGGCATGAAGGCGGTGATGCTGGCGGCAGACAGCTTGCGTCTGGGTGACACCGACATAGTGATCGCCGGTGGCATGGAGAGTATGAGCCGGGCGCCTTACCTGCTCGACAAGGCGCGCAACGGTTTTCGCATGGGGCATCAGAGCGTGCTGGATCATATGTTCCTCGACGGCTTGCAGGATGCTTACGAAGGCCAGTTGATGGGGCATTATGCCCAGTTGAGTGCGGATCGTGCCGGTCTGGCCCGCTCCGACATGGACGCTTTTGCCATCGCTTCCCTGACGCGTGCGCGGGCGGCCCAGCAGAGCGGTGCTTTCAAGGCCGAGCTGGCCCAGGTCACTGTCGGTGACACCCTGCTGCTCGCCGAGGATGAGCAGCCTGCCAAGGCCAGGCCCGACAAGATCCCCCATCTGAAACCGGCATTCAGCAAGCAGGGCACCATAACGGCTGCCAATGCCAGCTCCATCTCGGACGGAGCGGCGGCGCTCATCCTGATGCGAGCCGAGACGGCGGCGCAGCTGGGCCTGCCTGTGCTGGCCCATCTGGTGGGTTATCAAAGTCATGCCGCTGCGCCTGCCGAGTTTACCAATGCGCCCATCGGCGCCATCAATGCCTTGCTATCCAAGATCGACTGGCGGGCGGAAGAGGTCGATCTATTCGAAATCAATGAGGCGTTTGCCATGGTCAGCATGCTGGCCATGGCGGGTTGCAACCTGCCTCATGACAAGGTGAACGTGAACGGCGGGGCCTGCGCACTGGGGCATCCACTGGGGGCGAGTGGTGCCCGTATTCTGGTTACGCTCATTCATGCACTGCATGCGCGCAGTCTGAAACGGGGTGTGGCAAGCCTGTGTATCGGTGGAGGGGAGGCGACTGCCGTCGCCATCGAGTTGAGCTAATCTGTTTCCGCCATGGCCTGGAATTGCTGATTGACCCAGGCGGTGGCGGCCAGATAGAGCTGGCTGACCTTCTCTTCATTGAGCCCGAGTCGGGCCGTTCTGGCGGTAATGCGCTGCCAGTTCGCACTCTCATAATCTTCACAAAACGAGAGATAGAAACCCAGGTTGCCCTTGCGTTCCAGCAGGGCGACCCGGATCTCCTCGATCAGGGGGATAGTGCCGAGCAGCCTGTCCATCGGCTGCTCCATCAAGACATCCAGCAAAGAGAACAGACCCGTGATAAAGGCTTGCTGCGCCTCCTGGGTGGGGGCATGGGTGTGCGCCAGCAGCTCGCAAAAGCGGGCCCGGATCATGGACATCTGATAGAGCTCGGCACTCTTGCCATGGCCCGCGCTGGTGGCTGCGACCAGGGTCACAAAGCGCTTGAGCTGGGTGTGACCCAGATAAACGGCCGCCTGGCGAAACGAGGAGATGGGGTTGGCGTGGCTCTTCAGGTGATTGACGTAACGCAACAGCTTGAGGGATAGCGAGATATCCTGACTCAGCAGCTGTTCGATACGATTGAGATCCGGCTCCTCCTGGTTGACTACATTGAGCAGTTGCATCACCACCACCTGGGCGGGCTGCATTGTGGTCTGCCTCACCATTTCGGGACGGCTGAAGAAGAACCCCTGGAACAGATCGATACCGAGCCGCTTCACTCGTTCAAACTCCGCCTTGTCTTCAACTTTCTCCGCCAGATAAGTGAGCTTGAGATGCTGGTGTTGCTGGATGAACACCTTGATCCGCAACAGCGAGGTGGCGCGCAGATCGAACTTGATGATGTGAATATAGGGCAGGAAGCGCTCCCATTCATCCGACATGGTGAAGTCGTCCAGCGCCAGCTGATAACCAAGCTCATGCAACTGCTGCACTTTGGCCAGCAAGGCATCGTCAGGATCTGCATCTTCCAGGATTTCGATGACGACCTTCTCTTGTGGCAGACATTCTGCCAGCCCTTCCAGCAGCAGGGAGTGGGGAAAGTTGATAAAGCAGGGGCGCCCGCCAAGCAACTGATCGATGTTCTGTTGCAAAAACTGCTCGACCACCAGTCTGGCCGTGGCCTGCTGGGAGGAGATCACCGGAAACACATTATCCAGACTGTCGCGAAACAGCAGCTCATAGGCATAGGTGTTCAACTCCCGATCCAAGATGGGCTGCCTTGCTACGTATGAATACATGCATCTCTCCAGCGTGAGTACTGGATTGATTTTATTGTGAAGATGAGCACTATGCCAGCGCTGCGGGACCGGAAACAGTCAATAACTGGCATAGTGCTTGAATGGGAGGGTACCGGGGTTGGAAGAGCCGGTTAGAAGAGATAGTTCAGCTGCAGGCCAGCCAGCCAGGCATCCCCTTCCGAGGTGCCCAGGAAGGTAGAGGTGGTTTGCGGGATCCCTGGCTTGAGCTCCATGGTCTCGGACACATCCACTTTCTTGCCGTCGATCAGCGTCAGGCCCAGATCCAGCGAGAGGTTGCGATCAAACTGATAGCCCACACCGGCGCTGTACCAGACCCGGTCCGAGTCAGGGATGGAGATGGTGCGGCGATCGGCCGGGACCGGGCTGCGATCATAGGCAATACCTGAGCGCAGTTGCCATTGTGGTGCCAGCTGATAGGTCAGGCCCAGCGCATAGCGCCAGCTGTCTTCCCAGTGCTCATCCTTGATGTGCATGATGCCGTGATTGTCGAGCTCGGATTCGAGCTGCACGAATTTGCTCCAGTTGGTCCAGTTTATGCTTGAGTGCAGCGCCAGGGTCGGGGTCAACTGATGGAACAGAGCCAGCTCGGCCGTGGCGGGCAGGGGCAGATCCAGGCTGCCGGTGTCGGTAAACGCCTGACCATTTTGCTCGATGCCGATGGCATCGCCGGAGAGCGTCAGGGTCACATCATGCCGGTAGGAGAGACCCAGGCGAGTTGTTTCTGACAGCTCCAGCAGAGTGCCCAGGTGCCAGCCCATGGCCCAGCCATCCCCTTTCAGGTGTTTGGCTATCTTGTTGTTGGAAGGGAAGGTGCCACCCACTTCTCCCTCACCCTGAATGGCGGAAAGGCCGCCGCCGACAGACCACATCTGATTGATGCGATAGGCCAGCGAAGCACTCAAATCCAGAGTCTTGATGTCCGAGATATTGCCGAAGTGACCGGCATTGTAGTTATCCGGCATCTCGACGCCGAGGCCGTAGTAGGAGGTGGCTGCCAGCCCCAGTCGCCACTGCTCATTGAGCGGCACTATCAGATAAGCGTTCGGGACCCAGGCATCACCAGCAATATCGTGGGCTGCTGCATCCAGATTGACCGGTCCCATGGCGGTAGGCACCCGGGTGGTCCCCTCTATATTGACGTCGGGGCGGACATAGATGAAACCACCAGAGAAAGCCACTGTATCGAAACGGGTCATGGCGGCTGCATTGCGGGAAAGCACGCTGGCGTTGTCAGCGATGGCTGCCTCGCCTGCGAAGGCGCGGCCCATGCCGGTAGCGGATTGTTCGGCCAGCTGGAAACCTGCTCCCTGGGCATGGCTTGACAGTACCAGCAGGGCGACAAGAGATGGCTTCATAAAGGAGTGCATTGCGTTGTCCTTGAAAATGAACGCTGGGTTCAATCGGTCTTATGGTCGGGTGCAGGATTTTATATGGTATGACCAGTAAGGCAACGGGCTCAGCCCTGTGGGGTGTAAAACAAGATTAAATGCTGAGAAGTAGGGGGCTAATGGCTTGATAAAAAAGGAAATGTGAACAGGTGTTTGCTACAGCTGTACGCTGAAAACAGGATGTTGAATAAAAAAAGAGCGCCCGTAGGCGCTCTTTTGGTTCTGCAGATAATCAGAATTTCATGTTGAACTGAGCGGAGGCCAGAAAGGCATTACCGTGAGAGGTGCCTTTCCAACGGAGTACATCGTCGTGGCTACGCAGGCCTTCGTTCACGTCCACTTCTTTGCCATCCAGATAGGCCATGCCGAAATCGACACTCATGTCCTTGTCGATGTTGTAGGTGGCACCAGCGCTATACCAGACGCGGTCGGAGTCCGGAATGCTCAGGCTGCGATATTCTGGCTCGATGGGGCTGTTGTCATAGGCGAAACCGATACGAGCTTCCCAGGACGGGCTGATGTACCAGGTGCCGCCCAATGCGTAGCGGGTGGAATCCTTAAACTTCTCAGGTTTATTGAGGCATACACCCGGTTGACCGGGCATATTACATCCTGAACTCGTTGCTTTCAGCTCCTGGAAGGCGCTCCAGTCAGTCCAGTTGACGGAGTAGTGCACGGCGAACTGCTGATTCAGGCGGTGGTAACCGGCGAACTCGGCCTGGGCCGGCAGATCCAGTTTCAGGTTGCCATCGACGGTTTGGAAATTAGAGGTGCTACCCTTGAAATCGCCGTCAAAGCTCAAATCCACCTGGGAGCGATAGGTAAGAGCGAAACGATGATCCTCGTTTACTTCGTACAGGGTGCCGACGTTCCAGCCAAAGCCCCATGTATCGCCCTTTAGGTGCGCGATTGCGGTGTCGCTATTAAGAGGGGGACTGATTGCGAGAGCACCGGCATAGCGGTTTAGCTCAGCCTTGGCGTAGACAGCGTTGATACCGGCACCGACGCTGAAGTTTGAGTTGATGCGATAGGCGATATTCGGGTTGATGTTGAAGGTCAGCAGCTCGGTATCACCGGCACCGGCACCGGCGGCGAAGTTCTTGGAGTACTCGGTCGCCAGACCATAGTTGGAGAACATGCCGATGCCCCAAGCCCACTGATCGTTCAGCGGCTGGATAAAGTAGCTGGCCGGTACGAAGGCGTCGGGGGCGATATCGCTCTCGCTGGCGGGTCTCTTTGTTGGGCCAGTATAGAGCTCACCTGACACGTCTACGTCGGGCTTGATATAAGTACCAGAAACGGAGAGTGCCATCTTGTCAAAACGGGTCATGGCTGCTGGGTTGCGTGATAACACGGCTGCGTTGTCGGCAATGGCTGCTTCCCCAGCATACGCACGACCCAGACCGGAGGCCGAGTGTTCGTTCAGCTGGAACGCGGCAGCGAAGGTTTGGGTACTGGCCAGAGTAACGGCGGCCGCGATCAGGCTTTTTTTGAAAAAGGCAGTTGTCATAGTGTTCTCTCTTGTAGGCAG
>Ga0115550_1000549_pt1 | contig 31632 bp, 28 predicted proteins | sample COGITO_mtgs_1005_FD_87177 | JGI IMG/M metagenome (GOLD analysis project Ga0115550, IMG submission 87177) | Pelagic marine microbial communities from North Sea - COGITO_mtgs_100511 | ecosystem: Environmental > Aquatic > Marine > Epipelagic | place: Germany:Helgoland, sampling site Kabeltonne...
GCCCGCCGCAACGTGGTGCTGGGTCGTATGCTGGAAACCGGCAAGATCACCCAGGCCCAGTATGACGAGGCGTCCAAGATGCCCATCAAGGCCCGTTATCACGGTGCCGAGATCACCCTCAATGCTCCCTATCTGGGGGAGATGGTGCGCCAGAAGATGGTGCAGCAGTTCGGTGAAGATGCCTACACCATGGGCCTGCACGTCTATACCACTGTCAGCGCCAAGCGCCAGCGCGCCGCCCGTCAGGCCTTGCTGGATGGGGTGTTCGACTATGACACTCGTCACGGTTACCGTGGCGTGACAGCACTGCTGTGGAAATCAGGTGAAGCCGATTGGGATTACGAGCAGATAATGGCCCATCTGGCCAAGCAACCTACTTATGAACCCCTGATGGCGGCCGTGGTCACCAAGCTGGATGACAAGGGGGCGACCCTGGTGCTGAAAAATGGCAAGCAGGCTGAGCTTGGCTGGAACGGCATCAAGTGGGCTCGCGCCTTCATCACAGACGATCGCCAGGGCTACGCCCCCCGTTCCGCCCGTGATGTGCTGAAAGTTGGCGCCCAGATTTGGGTCCGAGAGAAGGGCGAAGCCTTGCTGCTCTCCCAGATCCCCGAGGTCAATGCTGCTCTGGTGGCAATGAATCCGCAGGATGGTGCCATCGAGGGACTGGTTGGTGGTTTCAGCTTCGAGCTGTCCAAATTCAACCGGGTCGATCAGGCACGCCGCCAGATAGGTTCCAACATCAAGCCTTTCCTCTATGCCACAGCGCTTGAGCAGGGTTATACCCTGGCCTCCCTCATCAACGATGCCCCCATCAACCAGTGGGATCCCTCCAAGGGCCCCATGTGGCAGCCCAAGAACTCCCCGGCCATCTACGAAGGCCCCACCTCACTGCGTCTCGGCCTTGCCAAGTCCAAGAACGTGATGTCGGTGCGGCTGATGCGCGCCATCGGTCTGGACACCTATATCGACGGTCTGACCCGCTTCGGCTTCGCGCGCGATACCATCTCCGCCAACGAATCGCTGGCTCTGGGCGCCGCCGAATTCACCCCGCTGGAAGTGGTGCGTGGCTATTCAGTCCTCGCCAATGGCGGCTTCCAGGTGACCCCCTACTTCATCACGGAAGTAGTCGACAGCTTTGGCGTACCCGTTTATCAGGCCAATCCAGCTGCAGCCTGCCGTGATTGCGGCGTACTGGCGGCGGCAGGCCTCGACAGTGCCGATGCCTATGCCAATACAGCGCCTGACTGGAAGGCCCAGTGCCCGATCGATCCTGTCGTGCCCAACAACATGGCGCCGCAGACCATCAGTGCCCAGAGCGCCTTCCTGGTCACAGATACCCTGACCACCGCCATCTGGGGTGGCAATGGCTGGCGCGGTACCGGCTGGCGCGCGGCGCGGGATCTCAAGCGTCACGATATCTCCGGCAAGACGGGTACCACCAACGAATCCCGTGATGCCTGGTTCTCCGGCTATACCCCGAATCTGGTCGCAACCTCCTGGATCGGTTTTGACAACCACCAGCGTGGTTTGGGCCGGGCCGAGTTTGGCGGTGGTGCTGCGCAGCCCATCTGGATCGACTTCATGAAGACGGCGCTCAAACAGGTGCCCGAGCGCAAGATGCCGGTACCGGAGGGGATCATCACGGTGCGGATCGACCGTGAAACCGGTCTGCTGACCAACCGCGCAGACGGCAGCACCGAGGAGTTCTTCAAGGAAGGCACGGAACCGACCCGCTTTGCGACCCAGAGCTCGGACGGCAATCAGGTGTATGGCGGCGATGGCTCGCCCACTGACGGACCCGTCTCCACCGACGATATCTTCTAAGCAACACCAGATGACAAAACCGGCGCCAAGGCGCCGGTTTTCTTTTTCTACGCCTGCAATGTCAGCCGAGCAGGCTCTTCATCAGGCTGGAAATGCGGGAGGCCAGCTCGTTGAAGCAGGGCCTGCGTACCGAGTAGTGACGATAGAGCAGTGAGATGGTACGTCCCGGCACTGGGTCGACCACAGGCCGATAGCTGACGCCGCCCTCCTCGGCATTGACAGGCACGGCAAGCCTGGGCACCAGGGTCATGCCACTACCGGCAGCGACCATGTTGCGCAGAGTCTCCAGACTGGTGCCCTTGAAGCGTTGATCCTCACCGATGCCGGCGGCAAAACAGAATCCCATCGCCTGATCCCGCAAGCAGTGACCATCGGCCAGCATCAGCAGTTTCTTGCCCTTGAGATTGCTGAGCGGCACAGCCCTGGCCTTGGCTTCCGGGTGGTGCTGCGGCACCGCCAGCCACATGGGCTCCTGATAGAGGGGGATGGAGCCAAACCCTTCCATGCCGTCCAGCTCGGCGAGGATGAGGCAATCCAGCTCTCCCTCCTCCAGCCGTTTGAGCAGCAACTGGGTCTGCTCCTCATAGAGGTAGAACTCCAGCTTGGGAAAATGCTCGCGCAGGTCCTGAATGATGTGGGGCAACAGATAGGGACCAACGGTGGGAATGAAGCCGATATGGATCTCGCCAGACATGGGCTCGGCAAAGTGCTGGCCTATGTTCTTGAGTTCACGCACCTCTTTTAGCACCTTGCGCGCCTGATGGGCCATGGCATCACCGGCCGGGGTAAACAGCACCTTGCGCGAGGTACGCTCTATCAGGATCACCCCCAGCTCATCCTCCAGCTTGCGCAGCTGACCGCTCAGGGTAGGCTGGCTGACAAAGCAGCGCTCCGCCGCCTTGCGAAAGTGTTTCTCCTCTTCCAATGCCACCAAATACTCGAGATCGCGAAGGTTCATACATCCAGAATCCTGCCAACCAATTGGGCCATTAGCATGCCCAAGAAAGACAGGAGGGACAAGGGATGGTGACTGAATGGAAAAAGAGGGGTGGATGGAAAAACAAAACGGGCCCGGATCCATGATCCGGGCCCGCTCAAGCGGTGAGTGTCAAACCGTCATTACACCCGGAAGCGGCGCACCATCTCCTGCAATTGGTTCGCCAGGTGATTGAGGTCGTTACAGGCTTGCGCCATCTGGGTCGCGCCGGCCGCCACCTCTTCCGAGGCGTGGCTGATGTTGACCACGTTGCGGTTGAGCTCTTCGCTCACCGCCCCCTGCTCTTCGGTTGCGGTGGCAATCTGGATGTTCATGTGGGAGATGCTCTCTACCGAATTGCTGATCTCCGAAATGGACAGCCCCGCCTCCCGGGCTGTGCTCACGGTAGAGTTCATCATCTCCTGGCTCTGCTGCATGGTAGTGCCAGCCTGCTCGGCCCGCTGCTGCAGCTCGGCAATGATGGTGTTGATCTGGGAGGTGGAGTCTTGAGTGCGTTTGGCCAGGGTGCGTACTTCATCGGCCACCACGGCAAACCCACGGCCCTGCTCACCAGCTCGTGCCGCTTCGATGGCGGCGTTCAATGCCAGCAAGTTGGTCTGCTCCGCTATGCCACGAATGACCTCCAGCACCATGCCGATATTGCGGCTGTCATCACCGAGCTGGCGGATCACCACGGCAGTGCTCTCGATGGCACCGGCCACCTGCTCAATGCGTTTGATGGAGTCGTTGACGGTATTGGCTCCCAACTCGGCGGAGCTGCTTACCTGAGTCGCGGCACTGGCGGCGTCACTGGTATTGCGGGAGACCTCCTGCACTGTGGCCTGCATCTCGTTCATGGCGGTGGCCAGCTGGTTCAGCTCATGCTGCTGATTGTTCATATTACTGGCGGATTGACGGGCGACGGCACTTATCTCCTCTGACGCTGAGCTGAGTTGCACCACAGAGCCAGACACCTCGCTGACCAGATTGCGTAAATTGCCCTGCATCTCGCCAAACCCCTTGGCCAGCTTGCCCAACTCGTCATTATTGAACCACTTCAAATCGAGGTGAGCAGCCAGATCCCCTGCAGCGACCTTGCCCACCAGCTCCAGTAATTTGTTGACCGGTTGCTTGATCTGCTGGGTCAGATACCAGGCCACCAGCACCACAAAGATCAGCGTCACCAGCCCGATGGCCACACTGAGCTGCTTGGCGGACTGGTATGCCTGGTCGTTGCTTTTCTCCATCGCCACCCCAATCCTGTCGTTTATTTCACGCAAGGTCATGGTGAGCTTGGTCGCCTGCTCCAGGGTTGTGCGCGTCAAGCCGTCCCGATACTCGCCAATGCGGGCACTGTCGTTCTGCATCACAGCCTGATAGAGCTGATCATGGGCACTGAAATATGCCGCCCCTGCTGGTTGCAAGGCTGCATATGTCTGCTCTTCATCGGTTGCATTGAATGTCAGGCGCCCATAGTCAGCTACGGCCTTGGCAAAGCGACCTTTTGCTTCAGTGACGCTGTCATTGCGTCTTGTGATGTCGGCGCTGTCATTGTTGGCCAGCGCAATTACCATGGCCAACTGGGCTCTGCGTGCATCCAGCAAGGCTACATGCATCTGACTTGCATACCGAATGGAGGGCACCAGATTCGTTGTAATGAGCTGGGTATTGCCGTTCAGGTAGGAGAGCCGGGAAATCCCGAAACCTGCCAGCACAAACACAAGCAGCGCCAGCACCGCAAACCCAGTACTCAACTTCTGACCGATAGACATATTTCTGAACATGATTGATATCCTTGGCAGCTGGACGCAAACCCGTGGAGCCACACTCCCGAGCAACTTCCCATAGAGCATAGCGCTATGAGCGAAAACGGATGATTTTCAAACTATCCGTCACTCAATATATCTTCATATCAGTCAAGGGTTCAGGCGCAAGGCAGGTAGATGAAAAGCAGCACCTCAACCGCAGGGAAATAAATTCAACGCCCCATCAGCTCCTGGAGCTTGCGAGCAAATGCCTCCGGTTCCCCCAGGAAGGACGAAGCCGACACCGGCGTCACCTTGTCACCCAGCACCAAACCCAGTGTGGGATAGCCCTGACCGCCGAGGCGGCGCATCCAGCTCTGGCTGTCCACCAGATGAGTGGTCAGATCCACGTTCTGATAGGCATCTGCAAATGCAGCTGAGTCAATGCCCTGCTCTGCCGTCAGGCTACTCAGGTGTGCGAGGGAGCCGACCCAGATGCCATCGCGATAATGGGACTGTTGGATGCGATGAAGCAGGGCCAGGCCATTGCCACCCAGCGCAGTGATCGCCAGGATGGCACGGATGGGCTGCTCCGAATCGAGCAAGAGGCCATCACTGAGCAGCAAGTCGTTGAAGTAGCGCTCGCCGAAGGGCTGGCCAGTCAGGGCCTGGATCCGCTCGTCATGAGGGCGAACGTAATCGCGCAGGGCCAGGCCCATGGGCTGGCGACGCTCGCCAAGCCAGAGGCCGCCGGCATGGAGTTCAATGCGAAGGCCCGCTATCCCGGCAGCCGCTTGCAGCAAGGGGGCTGCGCCATAGCACCAGCCGCAGAGGGGGTCATATACGTAATGCAGGCTTGTCTCTTTCATGTGATTCACTCTCGATTGTCTGGCTAAAAAAAACCGGGCCCCAGGGCCCGGCAAAAAACACAGGGAAAGCAGGCTCAGTGGCTTACCACTTCATTTCGCCGGTGTTGACCTTGGCACCGATGGCCAGGCCGTCATCGACCGGCAGGGACGGGAAGGCTTTCTTCATGCTTTCAATCAACTCGCCAGAATTCTTGGATTTGGCCAGCTCCTGCTCGAAACGCTGTACATAGTCACGGGTAAAGGTCACGGCTTCGGTTCCCTTGGGCTCAGTGCCCAGGAAGTGGCCCGGTACGACGCGCTCGGGCTTCATCGCCTGCAATTCGTTGAGGGTCTTCACCCAGTGAGCACGGGCTTCCTTGGTCTGGCTGTCCGCCATCCACACGTGAACACCGTGATAAACCGGTACGCCACCGAATGCGGTCTTGATGGACGGCGCCCAGAGGTAAGCGGTCGGAGTGTTCATCTCTTTGATTTCAATCTTTTCCCCTTCCAGGGTCAGGTGGTTGGCCGTCAGTACCTGAGGTACCGTCAGGCTCTTGGGTGAGCCGTCGCCCAAAATAGGTCCCCAATAGGTCAGCTTGTCATCTTTGGTCTTGTTGATGTGGTCGATCACATGCTGGTCTGCCAGCACTTTGACGCCAGGGAATGCAGCCAGGATGGGCTCCAGACCAAAGTAGAAATCGGGGTCGCCCGCGCTGATATAAACGGTGGTCAACTGCTTGCCGCTTTTCTTGATCATGTCGACCAGGGCCTGACCGTTTTTCACATCAAACTGGGCGTCGATCAGAATGGCCTCTTTGTCGCCAGCCACCAGGGAGGAAGAGACCGGGAAGATCGCCTTCTCGCCCGGGTTGTAGACAGTCACGGTCAGGGGGCCTGCCAGGGCAGCGCCACTCAACAGGGTGGTAGCCAGGGTCAAATTGCGGATCAGGGTATTGTTCATCGGGTATTCCTTATCAAGTCATCGGGTGGTTCATCAGATGGACACAGTTTATTGGATCATTAACGGTACAAATACAGCATAATAAGCGCATCACTGTTGCATTAATCGAACATATAGAGGACCTGCACATGGATCGACTGACCGCATTACGGGTCTTTGTCAGCGTAGTCGAACAGGGCAGCCTGAGTGGCGCCGGGGAGAAGCTGGAGATGTCGCGCGCCATGGTGACGCGCTATCTGGCGGAACTGGAACAGTGGATGGGGGCTCGTCTGCTGCATCGCACCACACGCAGACTGAGCCTGACCGGCCCGGGGGAAGAGGCACTGAACCGGGCCAGAGCCATGCTGGCGCTGGGGGAAGAGATGGAGCAGATCGCCATCCGGGGCGATGAGGCTCCCAAGGGACAACTGCGTATCACCAGCAGCTACTCCCTATCGGAAGCCCTGCTGGTGGGAGCTGCCAATGACTACCTGGCCCAGTATGCGGGTACCGCCATCGATATACTGCTGCTGGACCGCACCGTCAATCTGGTGGAGGAGCGGATCGACTTGGCCATTCGCATCACCAATGATCTGGATCCCAACCTGGTGGCCCGCCGGCTCGGCACCTGCCACTCCGTGGTCTGTGCCAGTCCGGCTTATCTGGCAAGGCACCCGACTCCACAGAAAGTGCAGGATCTCGCCCTGCACAACTGCCTCACCTACACCTATTTTGGCAAGAGCCTGTGGGAGTTTCAGGGGCCGGCCGGACCGGAATCTGTGCCAGTCAGCGGCAATCTCAGCGCCAACATCTCCAACCTGCTGCTGGAGGCCACACTGGGCGGGGCAGGCATCAGCATGCAGCCCCGCTACTCGGCGCAACCTTATCTGGAAAGCGGTGCTCTGGTGCCCCTGCTGAGCCAGTGGCAACCCAAGCGGCTCGGCGTCTACGGTGTGTATGGTACCCGCAAACAGATGTCTCCCCTGCTGCGCAGCTTCCTCGATTTTCTGGTGGTCAGAATGGGGGCCGATCCCATGTGGCAGGAGTAACGCGACGCCATGCAAAAGGGGCCCGCAGGCCCCTTGTCACTGTATATCCCGGTCAGTTGTAGCCGGATCAGGCTTCAAAACCGGTCAATGGCGCCTCGGACTGAGCCGCCTGAGCCACATCCAGATAGATGTCACGATACGCCACATAGATGGAGTAGTTGAGGGCCGGTATCACCACCAGCAGGCCAATCAACATCAGGGCGGCGCCAAACAGCATCAGACCAGCCGTGATCAGGCCCCACCAGAGGAAAGGCCACATGTTGGTGAGACAGCCCCTGAAACTCAATCTGGCTGCCTGCAATATGCCCATATCGTGGAAATAGATGAGGGCGGGTGCGAAGGTGATGGCCATTAATACAGGGATCAGCAGTGCCAGTCCCAGCAACAGACAGAGCAAGAGCCCTTGCGCCTGAGCCACGCTCACCACCATGGATTCGGGATCCTGGGTCAGCAGGGAGGTCAGCCCCCACATGGAGAGCAGCCCCAGGCAAATGAGGCCGATCAGGGTGAAGAGGGCCAGCACCAGCAGGCCCCCCAGCATCAGCGGGGTCAGCTTGTTGCGAAACCCGGCGAAGAAGTCGGCAAATTTGAGCTCATTTCCCTCATAGCCCCGATGGGCCACGACCACCCAGCCAGCACCCCACACCATATAAAGCAACTGGGAGATGAGGCCGCCCGCAGGCAGGCGATCCAGCAGCAGACCGACCGCGAACCAGATCAGGACCATGGCGACGCTGACACCCATGCCCTTGTTGAAAATATCGAAACCGGATCGCACCCAGACCCAGCCACGCCCGATGGGGTGACGGGCGGGTTCGGCTCGCAGGGGGGACAATCCATTCATAACGTTTCCTCAGATGATAACGGGCTGGCTGCCGATTCTAGAGCCATGGGCCGACTGACTCAATGGCGGTGACCATAGGCGAGCACTTCGCATGTCATGGCTGCTTGTATCAGGCGTTACAGTTATCATAAGAGACCCCCGCACCAGGGGCATTCACTTATTCAAGAGAATCCAAGATGCGTAAACTTCATCTGGCACTGATCCTGCTGGCCTCACTGCTGCTCAACCTCTGGCAATGGCAGGCCCAGCCTGCCACCGCAGGCCATTCCCAACCCGAGCCCGATGCAGCCCCCCGGACGGCGCAGTGCGACGCGGCTGCAAACCCGAACGCCAGCCAGAGCACGGGCCAGAACCTGATGGCCAAGCTGCCGGGCAAAAGCGCTCAGGGGGAGCCGGCCACCGCTCAGGAAGCCATTCCCCCCAATCCGGAGCTGGAGGCCGCCATCAGCCAGTGGAGTCAATCCAGCGACGGCTCTGTGCTGATCGAGCGCCTCTACGATGCAGAGCAGGGCCGACATCTCACCACGGTATTCGACCGGCTGGACGTAGTGGAAGATGTGCGCGGTCAGGTGCAGGAGCTGTTGCGCGAGCTCTACCGCCTCGGCTTCGATCACCCCGATGCCTATGAGCAGGAGAGCCAGCGGATCTGGAGCAATATCAGCAACCTGCTGGGTGAGGATACCCGCACCCGGCTGGAGCAGGATCTCTACTCGGGGGACATCAATCGGCTGCTGGAGATCCAGGGCCGGCTGGCGGAACGCGGCGAGCTGCTGGCCCCGACCCAGCGCCAATCCCTGACGCGTCTGCTCAGTGATGCCAACCAGCAACTGTCCCAGCAGGAGAGTGGCGATGCCAGTACCTATCTGGAAAACCAGAAGGCCTATACCCAACGCGTGCTGGAGAGCAGCCGTGCCTTCCTGAACCCGAGCCAGCTGAAAGTGCTGCAAGAGATGCTGGAGCTGGATCTGGTGCGCCAGGAGGTCTCGGTCCAGATGGAGGCCATCTACCAGCACTTCCAGCCAGCCTCCTGATGCCCTTAACCTTGTTCGTTTGACCCAACCCATAGCGTGGATCTGTCATGAGAGTCGTTTGTTGTCTGTTGTTGCTATTGGCCAGCCAGTCCGCCCTCGCCGAGGGATTTATCAGCCGTCTGCTCAATCACCCTGTCCCCGGCGGTGTGGCCGTGGTACCGCTCGGGAATGGGCGGCAGGCCCCCACAGTCCGCTATCAGGACAAGCCTGTGCTGGTTGTGCGAGAGGATGGCCAACGCTGGATTGCCATCGTCGGCATTCCCCTCAAAACCCCGCAGGGAACCCAGCAGCTGACGGTCAATGATGGCCGCACCCTCAGCTTCACAGTCACGCCCAAGCACTATCGCGAGCAGCACATCAAGCTCAAGAACAGCCGCCAGGTCAATCCGCTGGCCGAAGACATGGTGCGCATCAACCGCGAACTGGCCGAACAGACCCGGGCCTATCAGACCTTCAGCCCCACCCAGCCCAGCAATTTGCTGTTCGACAAACCGGTCAAGGGGCCCCTCTCCAGCCCGTTTGGTCTGCGCCGCTTCTTCAATGGCGAGGAGCGCAACCCCCACTCAGGGCTCGACTTCGCGGTCGGTGCCGGTACCCCCATCAAGGCACCGGCCGCTGGCAAGGTGATCCTGATTGGCAACTACTTCTTCAACGGCAATACCGTGTTTGTCGACCACGGTCAGGGGCTTATCAGCATGTTCTGCCACATGTCTAAGATCGATGTGAAGCTCGGCCAGAGCCTGCCCCGCGGCGGCATAGTCGGCCGAGTCGGCGCAACCGGCCGTGCCACCGGCCCCCATATGCACTGGAACGTCAGTCTCAACGATGCCAGGGTCGATCCCGCCATCTTTATCGGGGCCTTCAAGCCCTGACTCGAGACAGCCAATCCAGCGCATCAGCCGCGATGAGCAGACCGGATAAAACAGAAAAGGCAGCCAAGGCTGCCTTTTCTGTTTTGGGGACACCGCTCAATGGGCGGGAACGTGCAATCCCGCTTCTTTGCGCATGGCGCGCCACATCACCAGCACCAGCACAGTGCTGCAAGTCGGCAACGCCAGCCAGACACCTGATACCCCCCACAGGGAGGAGAAGCCCCACAGGAAGCCGCCGATCAGCACCAGCTTGCCACCGGTGAGCAGGGAGGCGATGCGGGCCCGGTTGATGGCCTGGAAGTAGGTTGCTCCCACCAGCAGCAATCCCTCCATCGGCAGGCCCCAGAAGTAAAGCCAGATGCCGAGGCTCGCCACCGGCAAGAGGGCCGCATTGTCGCCGGCAAACAGGTAGACGACCCCCTCAGGCCACAGATAGAGCGGGATCATGCCACACAGTGCCACCAACAGGGTGACCCCCAGCGCCAGGTTGCGCACCCGCAACACCCGTTGCCAGTTGCCCGCCCCCGCGTTGAAGCTGGCGATGGGCTGTATGCCCATGGCGATCCCCTCGAAGATGAGATAGAAGAAGGCTTCGCTATAGCTGATGACGCCATAGGCTGCCACGTGCAACGAGGTGCCCACCGCCAGCAGCGCCTTGTTGTGCATCGCCAGCACCACCGACAGGTAGAGGTACATCAAAAAGCTAGATATCCCGAGGCGCAGGGTCTCTCCCATCAGCCGCCAGTTCGGCGTCAGGGTATCCCAGCGAATACGCAACTGGCTGCGAGGGGTGAAAAAGTGCCACAGACAGAGTCCGCCGGTCACGGCTTGAGAGAGCATGGTCGCAATGGCCGCCCCCGCCAGTCCCCAGGGAATGACTGCCATCAGCAGATAGTCGAGCAGCACGTTGAGCACGCCACCGCCGACCAGGATCCAGGTGGTGAGACCCGGTCGCCCGTCGTTGCGCAGCAAGGCGGTAAATGCCATGGAGAGCACGGCAAATACCCCGAGCAAGGCATACCAGCGCAGATAGGCCATGCCGGCGTTGAAGATCTCCCCCTCGGCTCCCATCCAGGAGAGCATGGCCTCACCATAGCGAATGCCGATAAAGGTGAGCACGGCCGAGGCCATCAGCACCATCACCAGCGCATTGCCGACGATGTGACGCGCAGTTGCCTGTTCCCCCTTGCCGAGATAGAAGGAGGCGAGCGACGAGGAGCCCATGCCGATCAGCGCCCCCACCGCATAGAGCACGGCGCAGATGGGATACGCCAGCATCATGCCCGCCAGTCCGTCCTGACCCAGGATATGGCCGACGAAGATGCCGTCTATGGTGACATAGATGCCGGTGACCAGCATGGCGGCCACGGTCGGCGTGACGTAGCGCAAAAACAGGCGAGAGAGTGGGGCCGTGCCCAGATCGACTGCAGACATAAGATGCTCAAAGGAGGGAGAAACGGCCAGAATCATAGCCAAACAAGGCCAGGATCGCCCGTTATTTATGTTACAAATCATTAATATGGAAAACTTTACCCGCTCCGGCCCCTGCTTTAGGCTAGGGCGACCTCTCATGAACGGAAACGTGCGCCATGTTGCAACGCCTGCTCTCTCTGCTGCTGCTCTCCCTCTCTCTCTTTCCCCTGCTCGTCCAGGCCGATGACGCCATCACCCAGGTAGAGGAGTTGCTGCAGAGCGTCCCCAAGACGGACACCCCGGAAAACCAGAAATTGCGGGAGAGTTATCAACAGGCGCTGCAGTTTGCCCGGGAAGCCCAGCGCTATCGTGAGCAGGGCAAGGCTTATCAGCAGATCCTGATTGATTACCCCAAGGAGTCGGCCCGCCTCAAGGAGAGCCTGCACAACTACCAGCCCCAATCCCGCCCGTCCCTCTCCTCCCTGAAGGAGGAGGCGCTGCGCCAGGCCATCGGCCTGAGCAGCAACCGTCAACTCAACCTGCGCAAGGAGCGTCAGGCGGTGATGGACAGCCTCAACCAGTTGGAGAGCACGGGCCAGGAGTACCACCTGAGGGTCGACGAGCTGCGCAAACAGTTGCAGCAGACCCGTACCCTGCTCGACCGGCTCAGCTTCAGCAGCGAGTCGGATCGCCAGCAGGATGCCCAGCGGCTGGCCACCCGCCTCAAGGAGCAGAGTCTCGCCGACCGGATCCAGATGCTGGAGCTGGAGCAGCTCTCCGCCCAGCAGCGCAACGATCTCGGCAAGCTGAAGTTGCAGGAGCTCAATCTGGCCATCACGGATGAAGACGAGTGGCAAGCCAGCCTGCTCAACCAGCAGAACCAGCTGCGTCGCGACAAGACGGAGCAAGCGCTGGCCGAAAGCGAGCGGCTCCGTAAGCAGCTCACCTCCGACATGCCGCTGCTGCTGGAGCAGCAACAGCAGAACCAGGCGCTCTCCATCCAGCTCGGCGCGTTGGAGGATCAGATAGAGCGGGTACAGGACGATCAAAGGGCCATCGACAAGAACCTGTCGGCCCTGAACGATCTGGTCAATTCGGTGCGGGAGCAATTGGAGTGGCTGCAGATCAGCAACGCCTACGGCGAGAACCTGCGCAGCAAGCTCTCCGACTTGCCCGCCTACTTCCCGCTCGACAAGCTGGAGTCCGCCATCGTCAACGCCCGCATGGCCAAATACCAGTACGAAACCGAGCAGGATGCCCTCAAAGATCCGCGCCAGATGCGCGAGCGGCTGATGGCCACCGACGAGGTGGCGCTCGATCGCTCCCAGCAGGCGGTGCTCGACAATCTGCTCAAGGCCAGACGGCAACTGCTGACCCGCCTCAATGACGCGTCTGACAGCCTGATCCAGGAGCAGACCCGCCTCAAGCTGCTCTACAGCCGCCAGAACAGCAAGATCGACGAGATCCGCGACCTCAGTGCCAGCCACCTGTTCTGGATGCCGGATGTGCGTCCGCTCACCCCGACCGTACTGCTCGGCATTCCGGCGGCCCTCGGCCTTGCCTTCAACCCGACCAACTGGCTGCAACTGCCGCAAGCCATCGCCGAGAACAATCCCATCACCCTCACCCTGGCCGGTATCGGCATACTGGTGCTGGCCTGGTGCTGGTTCAAGCTCGCCCGTCACCTGACGCATTACAGTCAGCACATAGCACCGCGCATCGGCAAGGTCACCCAGGACAAGTTCAGCCTCACCAGCCGCCTGCTGGTGCGCTCTTTGCTCGCCTCCCTGCCCCTGCCCGCCATGGTGCTGATGGTGCATGGTCTGCTCGACGGCGCCTGGCAATACCCGTTCGCGGTGGCGGTCGCCCGGGGCCTGAGTGAAATCTGGTTCCTGCTGCTGGCACTCTTGATGGCGCGCCACCTGACGCTGGAAAAAGGGATACTGATCCTGCATTTTCGCTGGCAGAAAGAGTGGGTGCAGAAGGTGTGGAGCCAGTTTCGCACTCTGCTGCTGGTGATCATCCCCAGCTTCTTCGTGCAGGGCATGGCCAACAGCTATCAGGAACACGCTTTCTATGACTCCCTCGGCAGGATGGCGTTCATCGTTGGCGCCCTCTGGTTGCTGCTGTTCTTTGCCCGCCTCAACCGGGAGCGACTGCCGCTCACCTGGGGTCAGGCAGACATGAGCAAGCCCCACCTGCTGCACCACTTCATCTGGAACAGCCTGATGCTGGCACCCCTGCTGGCGGTGATCGGCTCCCTGCTCGGCTACTTCTACACGTCCCGCATCCTGCTGCGCCAGCTGGAACTCAGCCTGCTGATGGGGCTGGGCTGCCTGCTCATCTACTACCTGGCCCACCGCTGGATGCTGATCCAGCGCCGCCGTCTCGCCTTCGATCGGGCCAAGAGCAAACGGGCCGAGATACTGGCCCAACGCGGCCGGGAAGAGGGCCATGATGAACTCAGCTCCGAGATACCGGATGTAGTGGAAGATACCGAGCTGGATTTGGACACCATCAGCGCCCAGTCTCTGGGGCTGGTGCGCACCCTGCTGATGCTGGGATTCACCATGCTGGTGGTGGTGCAGTGGTCCGAGCTCAACTCGGCGTTCAGTTTTCTGCGCAGCATTGAAGTGTGGCAGGTCACCAGCAAGATTGGCGGCATAGAGCAGCTCTCCCCCATCACACTGCAGGATCTGATGCTGACGGCATTCACCTTCATACTGACGGTGGTCACTGCCCGCAATCTGCCGGGCCTGATGGAGCTGACCCTGCTCCAGCACCTGAGCCTGTCTCCGGGCACAGGGTTTGCCATCACCACTGTCACCAAGTACATAGTGCTGGTAGTGGGGGCGCTCAGCGGCTTCTCCATTCTTGGTATCGACTGGTCCAAGGCGCAGTGGATGGTGGCAGCCCTCTCGGTCGGCCTGGGTTTCGGCCTGCAGGAGATCTTCGCCAACTTCGTCTCCGGCCTCATCATACTGTTCGAGAAGCCGATCCGGCTCGGCGACACTGTCACCATCCGCGAGCTGACAGGCACAGTGACCAAGATCAAAACCCGCGCCACCACCATAGTGGACTGGGATCGCAAGGAGATCATCGTCCCCAACAAGGCCTTCATCACGGAGCAGTTCATCAACTGGTCCCTGTCGGACGCCATCACCCGGGTTCGCTTGCGCATCCGCATCGGCCTGACTCAGGATCCCAAACGGATACAGACGATTCTGGAAGATTCAATCAAGGCCTCCACTCTGGTGCTGGAGACCCCCTCCCCCGAGGTGTTCCTGATCGAATTCACCGATTCGGCGCTGATCTACGAGATGCGGCTCTATGTGAACAGCATGGATCACCGCATGCCCATCACCCACGAAGTACACTCGCTGGTGCTGGAGAAACTGCAGCAACAAGGTCTGGGACTGCCGCACCAGCAGATCGATATTCGACTGAGCCGCGCCTGACCGGGACATAAAAGGAGTTATATGATGCAGATCATCGCCCATCGCGGGGCCAGTGGCCTGGCGCCGGAAAATACCCTCAAGGCCATCAGGCTGGCGCTGGAACTGGGGGTTGAAGCCATCGAGATAGACGTGCAGCAGGCCGATGGCGAGCTGTGGGTATTCCACGACCGGCGGCTCGAGCGCTGTACTGATGGAAGTGGCGTGCTGACAGCCCAATCTTGCGCCTATCTGGCCAGTCTGGATGCCGGACAAAGGGAATCGATCCCTACCTTGTGGCAGGTGATGACGACCATTGCCGGTCGCGCCGAGCTGCACATAGAGCTGAAAGGGGCGCACACTGCCAGCGAGGTGGCCTTTCTGACCCGGCGCGCCGAAGCCGAACTGGGTTTCACACCGGCTCAGTGGGTCGTCTCCTCCTTCCACCACCCGGAACTGGCCCGTTTCGCCGCCTTGCGACCCGAGATCCGGCTTGGGGCACTGACCGCTACCCTACCATTCACCCTGGCGAGCTTCGCTGCCGAGCTCGGCGCCTGGTCACTCAACTGTGATGTGGACTTCGTCGATGAGGCGCTGGTGCAGGATGCCCACAACCGCGGGTTGAAAGTGCTGGTCTATACGGTCGATCATGGGGACGATCTGACCGCACTGGCGGCCATGGGGGTTGACGGCATATTTACCAACCGGCCGGATCGCTTCCTTCCCCCGAAACAAGGGGACTCATTACTTCGGCAGGAGATCCCTAAGCGCTGATTTAGGCTATAAATTTAAGTGCGCACCGGGATACAAAAAGTTCAACTTTGGCCGATAAGAGTTGGCTCATAACAATAACACCTCACATCGCAGACTGACGCTCACAAGGATGTACACATGAACTTATCCATCAAGAACAAACTTGTCCTCGCCATCGGGGTCATTATCCTGGTCATCACAGGCCTGCAAGTCTGGTACAACACCTCCCAACTGCGCAGTGAAACCCAGCGGCTGGTATGGAATATCATTGACGAAAGCTCGGTGGCCAACGTCAAGGGGATTTCTCGCTGGCTCGATGCCAGGATCAACATGGTCACCTCCACCAAGGAGGCCTTCGCCAAAGAAGATGAGCCGATCAGCCACCTGGCTCAATCCATGAACGCGGGTGGCTTCGACCTGGTTTATGCCGGTACCACTGATGGGCGCATGATCCAGAGTAAACCGACCGACTTGCCGGCAGGTTACGATCCCCGCCAACGCCCCTGGTACAAGGATGCAATGGCTGCGGGCAAACTGGCCATCACCTCACCCTATGCAGACGTCACCACTGGCCAGTTGATCGTGACCATTGCCGAGCCTTTCCAGCGTGGCAATACCCAGGGGGTCATCGCCGGAGACCTCTCCATCAGCTCGCTGGTTTCTGACATTCTGGCGGTCACCACCGAAGGCACCTACGCCATTCTGGTAGACAGCAATGGCACCATCATCGCCCACCCCGATGCCTCCTTGAGTCTGAAGCCCGCCACCAGTCTGGCACCTGAGTTGACAGCGGCTTACATCAACCAGGTGGCTCACGATGGCATGATCAATGAGCTGGTGATCAGCGGCAAGAAAGAGGTCTTTGACTTCAACGCGATCCCGAATACCAACTGGTATTACGGCATGATGGTGGACGAAGCCGTGGCCTATCAGTCCGTCTCCCGCATGGTCACCTCCGCCCTGCTGCAAGGCTTGCTGACCATTCTCATCGTGGCCGGTTTCTCCTATGTGGCTATCAACGGTTCACTGGCTCCGCTGAAAACTCTGGGTGAGGCCATTGCCGACCTCTCCCGTGGCAACGGTGACCTGACTCGCCGCATCAAGATCGAGCGAGAAGATGAGGTTGGTGCTGTAGCCAAGCACGTCAACACCTTCATCGAACGTATCCATGTGATGGTGCAGGATATTTCCAACTCCTCCGGCCAGTTGAACCATCAGGCCAAGTCCTCCCACAACATGGCGGAGAAAGCCAACCAGGGTCTGGCACGTCAGCAAAACGAGATCTCCCAGATCGCCACGGCAGTGCACGAAATGTCAGCTACTGCGGTGGAAGTGGCCAACAACGCCGAGCAGACCGCCGATGCGGCACGCAGCTCCTCCAGCAGTTGTGAGCATGGCAAGCAAGTCATCGCCCGCAACCAACGTTCCATCACGGATCTCGCCACTCAGGTCAAACAGGCCTCCGGCATCATTCAGGAACTGGAGAAAAACGCTCAGGAGATCAACACCATCCTCTCTACCATCCAGGGGATCGCCGAGCAGACCAACCTGCTTGCGCTCAACGCTGCCATCGAGGCTGCACGGGCGGGTGAGCAGGGTCGTGGCTTTGCCGTAGTCGCCGACGAGGTGCGGGTGCTGTCACAACGTACTCACAGCTCTACCGTCGAGATCCGCAGCATGATTGAGACGCTGCAGCGTAATACTCAGGGCGCTGTCAGCACCATGCACGAAGGCCAGTTGCTGGCCCAGAACAGCGTGGAAGATGCGAACGACGCTACGCAGGCACTGGAGCAAATCACCACCTCCATCAACCAGATCTCCGACATGGCGACCCAGATATCCAGTGCCGCCGAGGAGCAGCGTGCCGTCACCGACGAGGTCAGTCGCAACATCCAGGCGGTCAAGGATGTCTCCGACGAGCTGGCAGTCGATGCCGACAGCTCACGCAACCTCTCTGAACAACTTAAAAATATTTCAGGTGAACTGAGCAATCAGGTCGGCATGTTCCGCATCTGATCAGCACAAACCAAAGGGGCCATGCAGGCCCCTTTTTTTATGAAAAAATGCTTTTGTTTCAATAGTTATTACCACATGAATCGTCTGGACTATGAGGAAATAAATGCTCATCCGGCACAGTTCCCCGTCATGAAACAACAAATCCCACTCCGCATTTGGATTAGTTTTTTTAACTTAAACAACCCAACATGAATCAGTGAATAATTCTTATTAAATATTTTTGATAAAAAACTTAAAAACTTTATGGGTAATACCTAAAAAGAGAGGTATTTCTCATTTTTTTGAAAGAAAACTACGTATAATCCTGAGCTTAAAATAACCATAGCAATGACAGCGGCTGATACCGATAACTGAAGGATGGCGATAATTACGGCGTTTTCATCCAAGGAATGGGGTGATTTTAATAAAACTCACCATTGCCAAGCACTAAAACAAACCAGTTTGACTTGCATCAAGCCTGAATTTTTTTAATAGAGCAAAATCGTGCCCAGCAAATCTATCCCTAAGGAGGCAGATGTGGATATTATCAAGACCGATGTCGCCATCATCGGTGCCGGTGGTGGTGGCCTGCGTGCCGCAATCGCCATAGCAGAAGCCCACCCGGAGCTGGAGATCGCCCTGATCTCCAAGGTCTACCCGATGCGCAGCCACACAGTGGCCGCAGAGGGCGGTGCCGCCGGTGTTGTCCGTGATGATGACTCCCTCGAAAACCACTTCAACGACACCGTATCCGGTGGCGACTGGTTGTGTGAGCAAGACGTGGTCGACTACTTCGTCAACAATGCCACCAAAGAGATGGTTCAACTTGAGCACTGGGGTTGCCCCTGGAGCCGCAAGCCGGACGGCAAAGCCAACGTACGTCGCTTCGGCGGGATGAAGATCCCCCGCACCTGGTTCGCGGCTGACAAATCCGGTTTCCACATTCTGCACACCCTGTTCCAGACCTCCATCAAGTATCCGACCATCAAGCGCTTCGATGAGCACTTCTGCATGGACTTGATCGTGGAAGATGGCCGCGTGCAGGGCGTACTGACCTTCGATATCCAGAACGGCATCTCCCGCTTCATCCAGGCCAAGTCTGTCATTCTGGCTACCGGTGGCGCCGGTCGTGTTTACCGCTACAACACCAACGGTGGCATAGTCACCGGTGACGGCATGGCCCTGGCTTACCGCCATGGTGTGCCATTGCGCGACATGGAGTTCGTTCAATATCACCCGACCGGCCTGCCGGGCACCGGCATACTGATGACCGAAGGTTGTCGCGGTGAAGGTGGCATTCTGGTCAACAAGGATGGCTACCGCTATCTGCAAGACTATGGTCTGGGCCCGGAAACACCGGTCGGCCAGCCAAAGAACAAGCACATGGAGCTGGGTCCCCGTGACCGTCTCTCCCAGGCATTCTGGCAAGAGCAGCAGAAAGGCCGCGTGATCCAGGGCCCGATGGGCGACGTGGTTCACCTCGACCTGCGCCACCTCGGCGAGAAGTACCTGAAAGAGCGTCTGCCCTTCATCTGCGAACTGGCCAAGGCCTACGTGGGTGTGGATCCGGTCAAGGAACCTATCCCGGTACGTCCGACCGCCCACTACACCATGGGTGGTATCGAGACCAACGGTCAGTGCGCGACCCGCATGCCGGGTCTGTACGCCCTGGGCGAGTGTGCCTCCGTCGGTCTGCACGGTGCCAACCGTCTGGGCTCCAACTCTCTGTCCGAGATAGTGGTATTCGGCAAGGTAGCGGGTGAGCACGCCGGCGAATTCGCCAAGACCCAAGCCCACGGCGACACCCAAGCGCTGGCCGCCAAGGCCGAGCAGTTGATCAAGCAACACCTCTCGCTGATGGACATAGACGGGACCGAAAACCCGGCCGATATCCGCAACGAATTGGGCATGTCCATGGAAGCCGGTGTCGGTATCTACCGTACCGAAGAGCTGATGCAAGGCACCATCGACAAGATCAACGAGCTGAAGGCACGCTACAAAAAGGTCAAGATCAACGACAAGTCCTCTGTCTTCAACACGGATCTGCTGTACGCCATCGAACTGGGCTACATGCTGGACGTGGCCGAAGCCATGGCGCACTCCGCCCTCAACCGGAAAGAGTCCCGCGGTTCCCACCAGCGTCTGGATGGTTACGAAGAGCGTGATGACGTGAACTTCCTCAAGCACACCCTCTCCTTCTACAACCAGGAAGGCGCCCCGACCATCGATTACTCCGATGTGAAGATCACTAAATCCCAACCGGCAAAACGCGTATACGGTTCCGAGGGTGAGAAACAAGACGAGGCTAAGAAGAATGGCTGAGATGATCGAAATTGAAATCCTGCGTTATCGCCCTGAGCAGGATAACGAGCCCTGGATGCAGACCTTCCAGGTGCCTTATCTGAAAGAGATGTCCCTGCTGGATGCGCTGCAATACATCAAGGATCAGCTCGACTCCACCCTGAGCTTCCGCTGGTCCTGCCGTATGGCGATCTGCGGCTCCTGCGGCATGATGGTCAACGGTATTCCGAAGCTGGGTTGCAAGACCTTCCTGCGCGATTATCTGCCAGGCAAGATGAAAATCGAGCCGCTCAACAACTTCCCGATCGAGCGCGATCTGGTGGTCGACATGTCCGATTTCATCGAGAAGCTGGAGAGCATCAAACCCTACATCATCCCGAGCGAACCGCGCAGCCTGTGTGATGGCGAGTACACCCAGACCCCGGCTGACATGGCGAAATATCACCAGTTCTCCATGTGCATCAACTGTGGTCTGTGCTACGCGGCCTGCCCGCAGTATGGCATCAACAAGAAGTTCACCGGTCCGGCGGCACTGGCACTGGCCTATCGCTACAACGCCGACAACCGTGACAGCGCGTCCAAAGAGCGGATGAAGATCATCAGCCAGGACGAAGGCGTCTGGGGTTGTACTTTCGTGGGTTATTGCTCCGATGTCTGCCCCAAGGGTGTGGATCCGGCTGCAGCCATTCAGCTTGGCAAGGTCGAGAGTGCCAAGGACTACATGATCGCCATGTTCAAGCCAGATTGAGATCAGGAATGAGACCATGAACAACACCAATAGCAAACGTAAGCCTTACGTCCGCGAAATGAAGAAAGACTGGTGGCTGAAGAATGCCTTCTACACCGGTTACATGATCCGCGAAGGCACCAGCATCTTCGTCTCCATCTATGCCGTCGTGCTGATGTGGGGTCTGCTGCGTCTGGTTCAGGGTCAGGAAGCGTTCAACGGCTGGCTGGAATCCCTGCAAAGCCCGATCGCCATCCTGTTCCACGTCATCGCGCTGGCGGCCTGCCTGTTCCATGCCAAGACCTGGTTCGCCCTGGCGCCCAAGGCCATGCGCATCTTCCGTGGTGAAGACCTGGTGCCGGAGAAGCCGATCGTTATCGCCCAGTATGTGGCGCTGGCAGCGGTATCCCTGCTGATCCTGATCATCGTGGCTTGAGGAGAAAATTAATGAGACGTTCTGACGAACCCATCTATTGGGGTCTGTTTGGTGCCGGTGGCATGGTGGTTGCCATGCTGCTGCCGGTGATTGTCCTCATCACAGGTCTGCTGGTGCCCATGGGCATCATGGACGTGGAGACCATGAGCTTTGATCGTGCCCACGCATTCGCCAGTTCCTGGTGGGGTGCCTGCATACTGCTGGTGATCATAGCCCTGCCCATCTGGCACGGCATGCACCGTATCTACCACGGTCTGCATGATCTGGGGATCCACACCACCAAGCTGCACCACTATGTGTTCTATGGCTTCGCCTTCCTGGTGTCTGCCATTACCGTCGGTCTGCTGATGGTGCTGGTATTCCAGTAAGCGCATATTGATTGACTGAATGACAAACCGGGCCAAGTGCCCGGTTTTTTCATGATCGCCTTCGGTAGCTCACACCTTAGTCCGATAGCCGGACTGCTCCCTTGATGGGACAAGGCACTCGGCCACTTTCAGCGTCCCTTCACCAAAGCCGCGGCGCGGGTTCACGGCCATTTTCCGCGTAATAGAGTGACGGCAGAAACTGCGCCAGATAGCTGAACTCACTGTAGCAGTGGCGCATCAGATTGAAGCCGATCTCGTCCGGCACCTCATCAAGTGGATTGGCGCAGGCCTTGCCCAGCAGGAAGCGGCTGCGCAGCACGCAGCCATAAGGGGTATCGCGCGCCAGGTGCAGCATCTCGCCATCCAGCGGTGCACCCTGCTCATCCAGCGCCACCTGATCGCCAAAGCCGATGCGAGCGCAAATGGCGGCAGACAGTGCCTGCGTCTCCCACGCCTCGTGTAGCGATTGCGGGGCGAACACCTCTTCGGCGCCGTGAAACTTGAGGCGGGCCGCCACCGGCGGCAGTTCGGCAAGCCACTCCACCGCATCTATGCTGGCCCCCACATAGCGCTCCCCTTTTTTCCAGTGATGGTCCCAGCCCCGGTGCTCGACGTGGTCATGCGGGTGCCACCACTTGATGTGCTGGGTCGTCTCGAAAAACGTGAACCACCAATCCAGCATGCGCCCCTTGCAGCCGTGCAGATCGGTGCGAATGGCGACCGTCAGCAAGCCGTCGGTACTGCGGGTCAGGCCCATTTCCAGGCGCAGCGGCTGCAGCCTGAGCAACTCATTGATGTCATTGACGCCCCAGGGGGCAAGCAAAGCGGAAGGATTCATGATGTGACTCCGATTTAATTTGGAAACCAAATTCGTTTCTTAATTTAAGCTATGCCTGTATGCTGTGTCTGTCAATGCTTTCCAGGAGCCAAACATGTCGAACCAATCCAATGACGTAGTACGTTCACGCGGCCGGCCGGCCACCCCGGAATCCGACCTGCGCGCCGCTCTGGTCGAGGCAACGCTGGCCTTGTTGCTTAAGGGGGGGTACGCCACAGCGACAGTGGATGCGGTAGCCAAACAGGCGGGGGTTGCCAAGAAGACCCTGTACCGCTTCGCCGCCAACCGCGACGAGCTGGTGGCACAGGCGGTACGTAGCTGGACCGATGCATTTCAACCGGCATTCGAGCTGGATGCCGATAACCCCGATGCCCTGGGGGAGATGCTGGAGCAGGGGTTGCAGGCCATTGCGAGCCAGGTGCTGAGCGCGCCGGCGGTAGGCATGTTCCGGCTGCTGCAACATGAGTTTCAGGGGCGGGATGCACTGCTGGCGGCCTATCAGGACAACGGCATTGCGCGCGGCAGGGCGACGCTGGCCAACTGGTTGCAGCGCCAGCAGCAACTGGGTTGGCTACGCGCGCTGGACGTCGCACAAACCAGTGACCTGCTGCTGGCAATGACCATGGCGGAGCCGCTGCGCCAGATGGCACTCGGCTTGCTGGCGCCGGGCAGCGACATCCGCGAGCGCATCGCCGCGGCCGTTGCGCTGGTGCTGCCCGGTTTGATGCGAAGGTAGGCGTCCTTCGTCAGCAAGGATGCAACGCCACGGTGAAGACGCTCTCAGGCTTGTCCGGGCAAAGGGCGGTATGGCATTTGAGCGCGGAGAACTGCCGAGCGGCTCCCACCGCCCGCCGGTCCCATCCCGGTCATTCAAAACCGGGCCTGATGCCCGGCGTGTGGATGGCTCTCACTCCATCGGCGGCAGGAAGCTGCGCATCACCTCGTCGCTGTAACCGCTGTCCTGAAACGAGATCAGCACCTGATTGAGACGGGTAACCAGTTCGTACCCGCGCGGGGAGCCCTTGCTCACCAACAGATAGAAGCCTTTGCGGCTGGGCAGGGAGAGGTTGAGCAGGCCGCTCTCGCTCCGATAGATGCCAAGACCTATTCCACTCACCAGCGGTTCTATTTCACTTGGCAAGAAATCACAGCGATCTCGCCCCAGCATATCCAGCGCCTGCTGCAGTTGCTTGACCAGATGGGGCTCCCGCGTCAAGCCATAGGGGGCATAGTTGTAACCAATCACACCGCACACACGGGAGCGATTGACCGTTTGCAGATCCGGCGCCTCAGGGAAGCGACGTTTGAGATAGAAAAAACCGAGGTGGGTGTAGTAGAGCGGCACGCTGTAGAGGGCATATTCGGCCCGCTCCGGCTTGTAGCTGGCATCCCAGGTCAGCTCGCACAGGCCGTTCTGACGATAGTCCGCCAGCTCCTGCTGCACCCGCGCCCAGGGCAGATAGCGGATCTGGTATGAGATCCCCAGCTTTTTCAGGGACTCGAGCACCAGAGTAGTGGCCGAGCCAGTGAGTCGGCTGGTATCGGGTACGCCATCCTTGCGCTCCCAATAGGTAAAGGGAGCCCATTCGTTCCCCTCCCCCAGGCAGATCTGCACCTGCGGTTCGGCCGCCTGAGCCAGACTGCCGGCTCCCAGCCCCATCAACAGCAAGATTGTTCGGTTCATTGCCCCTCCTTGACTACCTTTGCAGCTTAGTTCAGTCGGCCAGTCCCCTCATGTCTCAGACCTGCCTGTATCACGCCACAGCGCCAGCAGGGGTGCGGGAATGATGCCGTATTGCAGGGCCGGCGTCTGATGCCAGTCGGCCAGCTTTTGCAGCGCTCTGGCCAAATCCTGCGCCAGGGTACGGGTCACTCTCACCCCATCTTCCAGATAGAGGCTCTTGATCTCGAAGATCCCCTGCTGGCGATGGGCCTTGGCATCCATTCGCCCCACCAGCTTGCCACGGTGCAGCAGCGGCAACACGAAGTAACCATACTGGCGCTTTGGCGCCGGGGTATAGCACTCGATGCGATAGTCAAAGTTGAACAGCTCGCTGACCCGCTTGCGATCCCAGACCAGGGGATCAAACGGCGACAGTACCGTGGTGTGGGTCGCCTTGAGGGTGCCGGCCCGGGCCATGGCCAACTCATCGGCGAGGGACGCATGAACAAAGGCGCCGTGCTGCCACCCTTCCACCCGTACCGGCAACAGCTCCCCCTCGTCCGCCAGCTGATGGAGCAGGGCATCGTATTTACCGCGGCGCAGCCGATAGTAGTCGGCGACCCAGCCGGTCTTGACCAGCCCAAGGGCGCGGCAACTTGCCTGCACCATTTCCCGCCGGACCTGTTCCTGGCTCGGCAAATCCCGCTCGTCACACCAGTCGGGCATGACCCGCTCGGCGAGATCATAGACTCGCTGGAAATTGCGCCGCTCGCGCACCATCAGCTGGCCTGCGGTAAAGAGCACCTCAAGATGGCGTTTCTCCGGCTTCCAGTCCCACCAGCCGTTGCCCTTTTCCCCCTTGCGCTCAAAGTCGGCGGCCCGCACCGGGCCATGCTGGCGAATACGCTCGATAATCTGGCCTATCTCCTGCTGATGGGTGGCGAGCCAGTTGGCCGAAAACTTCCAGCCCATGGCGGCGGGATCCAGCATGCGATGACGCAGCAGACGGTAATCCTCGCGGGGAATGAAACAGGCCTCATGGGCCCAATACTCGAAGATGCCCCCCTCGGCCAACAGTTGTTCGAGCCAGCGAGGATCGTATTGCCCCAGTCGGCTGAACAGCACCAGATAGGGGCTGCGCGCCACCACTGAAATGGTATCTATCTGCAGCAGCGCCATACGCCGAATGGTCGCCAGCAGATCCGCAGGCTTGGCCTTGGCACGACGCGGGGTCAGCAACCCCTGGGCTGCGAGCTGCAGGTGGCGGGCATCTTGCAGTGACAAATGAGGGATCGACATGGAAATAGGGGCATCCGTTCCAGGGTTTAAGGCCACCAGCATGCCCAACTCATGACCAAATGAAAACGCCCTGCTCAGGGTTTGGTGAAGATGACCACATCCCCATGGGGAAACAGGACGTCGGCCTGCCAGTGAATGGCCAGAGCACGAAACGAGGCCTCGGCAAAAAAGACGATGTGGGTCGGGTCATGGCGGTAGCGCCAGGTTTTGAAACGGTCATCGTCCAGCACCCGCTGGGTCTGCAGCACCAGGATGCCGCCGGGCTTGAGGCAGCCCCAGAGCACGTCCAGTGCAGCGCGCGGGTCGGCGATATGCTCGATTACCTCAGTGCTGGTGATGAAGTCATACTGGCGGGTGAGCAAGTCGGGAAGATCGGCATAGAACTTGTCATAACCCGCCATCTGGTAGCCCGCCTCCCGCCCCATGGCGATGAGCGCAGGCCCGGGGCCACAGCCAAAATCGAGGCCGCTGGCCGGTGGCGGCACCCGGTTCAGCACCTCGCCGAAGGCACGCATCAGAAAATGGCGGTAGCGGGGATCGTCCACCTGATTGTCGTGTCCGTCATAGACTGCCTTCTCCGCTGACGGCCCCAGATGATCGGCGCCATCCAGCCAGACCAGCTCGCAAGACCGGCAACGATGGTAATGCTTGCCGGCCACCGGCAGCGCATAGGAATCGACTGCACCGCACAGCGGGCAAGGAGACGGGCACATGGGATTTCCTCACGAGAGTGACAGGCCCAATCCGGGATGGGCTCGAAATGGGCGCCAGCTTGCCTGCCTGGGCGGCCGCTGACAAGGGGTTTTGTCCCATGGAATAACCGCCTGCAGCCCCGCTAGTTGCGGCTGTTTTCTGTTCCTTTGGGTAAAAATGAGGCTGTTCTTCCCACTCTTAAGTGTTTCTTAAGTTTGCCCCTTTAGTCTGACCCTAACAGACAAGAAGGAGCCATCCATGACCACAGACATTCAAGCCCCCTACCGGCTGATCCTGGCCGACACACCGGAACAGGTCATGGCCTTGCAGGCTTATATTCAGGCCGCCTACAGCCACGAATTCGATGCCCGTATCCCCCACTTCCTGCCCTGCTTGCTGGGTCTCTACCGGGCCGATGGCTTGCTGGTCGGCGCCTGTGGCCTCAAGCAGGCCAGCGAGGAGCGCCTCTATCTGGAACAGTATCTGGATCAGCCCATAGAGGCAGCTATCGAGACACGGCTGGGTGTGCGTGCCCGGCGGGATCGCATCGTCGAGGTCGGCAATCTGGCCTGCAGCGAACCGGGCAATGCTCGCCTGATGTTTGCGGCGCTGTGTCGTTTGCTGTGCGACAACGCCCTCGATCACGTTGTCTTCACCAGCACAGCCAAACTGCGCAACAGTTTTCATCGCCTCAGTCTCAGCCTTATCGAGCTGGCCCCCGCCAGGGCCGACCAAGTCGGAGAGGATGCCAATGCCTGGGGAGCCTACTACCACTGCCAGCCCAAGGTGATGGTGGGTGACCTCAATCAGGGGCGGCAAGCCCTGGCCCAGGGCAGCTTGCTGCTCTCCTTGCTCGCCCCCATGCCATCCCTGTTCAACTGCCCGCAGCGGAGCGCCTTATGATGCTGTTCGACCGGATAGCCCACTTCGCCCACAGTGATCCTCACAGCACGGCGCTGAGCGGCAGCAATCATAGGATCAGCTACGAACAGTTGTGGCTGCAGATCTCCGCCCTGGCCGATCGCCTGCAACAGGCAGGCATTGCCCGGCTGGCACTGCAACTGGATAACGGCCTGCCCTGGGCGCTGATCGATCTCGCCTGTGCAAAGGCAGGCATAGTGGTCATTCCTGTGCCGCACTTTTTCAGCCCGGAGCAGCAGAAGTGGCTGCTCGAGAGCAGCGGCGCAGATGCCCTGATCGGCCCTCATCACCAGGGCTGGCAGGCAAGTGCGCCACTGCTGCTCTCTGTGGGTGAATTGCCATTGTGGCGGTACCAGCCGGTACGGGTGCCCACCCTGCCCGCTGGTACCGCCAAGATAACCTACACCTCCGGCAGCACGGGGCAACCCAAGGGGGTCTGTCTCTCCCTTGAACATATGATGGCGGTCTGTGATTCACTGGCCCGGCGAGTCGCCCCGGCGCAGGTAGAGAAACACCTGACCCTGTTGCCGCTGACCACACTGCTGGAGAACCTGACCGGCCTCTACGTGCCGTTGCTCACCGGTGCCTGCAGCCGTATTCCCTCGCTGGGTGAACTGGGATTTTCCGGCTCCAGCAAGCTGGATCCGGCCACCCTGACCCAGGCCCTGCTGCGCTGGCCCACCCACAGCCTGGTGCTGGTGCCCGAGTTGCTGCGCCTGCTGCTCGCCCTGTGCAGTGCCGATGTGGCACTGGCCGAACGTCTCACCAGCCTGCGCTTCGTCGCCGTGGGCGGCGGCAAGGTCGCCCCCGAGCTCATCAGTCGCGCCCGCAAGCTGGGGCTGCCGGTGTTTGAAGGCTATGGCCTGTCGGAATGCGGCTCCGTCGTCGCACTCAATGGGCCTGATGACCACAGCCTCGGCAGCGTGGGTCAGCCCCTGCCCCACTGCCGGATCAAGATCGCCGCTGATGGCGAGATCCTGGTGGAGGGCGCTGCCATGCTGGGTTATTTGGGCTCAGACGAACAACAACCCGCCCGGTTTGCCACCGATGACCCTTCTACCGTGCAGATCGCCACCGGCGATCTGGGTCATCTGGATGAGGCGGGTTACCTGCACATCACGGGGCGCAAGAAGAACGTGCAGATCACCGCCTTTGGCCGCAACTTCTCCCCCGAATGGGTCGAGGCCGAAGCCCAGCTCTGTCCGGCCATTGCCCGCATCGTGATCTTCGGCGATGGCCAGCCCGCCAACGTCGCCCTGATCCAGTCGCGACCCGGGGAAGACGCCCAGCTGGCGCAACAGGTTGAGCAGCTCAATCAGCGCCTGCCCGACTATGCCCGCATCCATCACTGGCTGCCGGTAACACTGGATCAGCATCCCGATCTGCTGACTGCCAACGGTCGCCCCCGCCGCGAGCGGATCTATCACCACTTTTCCCGTCAAATCAGCCAATGCCTTACCGGAGAGACCTCATGAGCTTCTATCACACGCTGCAACACGCTACCGCATCGGCACGGGAACATCTGTTCAATGCCCCCATCATAGAGGCGTGCCGCAAGGGAGATATCTCCCGCGGCACCTATGTTGATTTTCTGTCTCAAGCCTTCTACCACGTGCGCCATACGGTACCGCTGCTGATGGCCACAGGCGGCAAGCTGGGTCAGGAGTACGAATGGGTACGGGGCGCCATTGCCGAATATATCGAGGAGGAGTACGGCCATCAGGAGTGGATCCTGAACGATATCCGCGCCTGTGGCGGGGATGCCGAGGCAGTGCGCCATGGCCAGCCCGGTCTGCCCATCGAGCTGATGGTGGCTTTTCTTTATGACCAGATCCAGCGCGGCAACCCCATGGGATTCTTCGGCATGGTACAGGTGCTGGAAGGCACCAGTGTCGCCATCGCCCTGACCGTGGCCGATCAGTTGAAGGCGGGCCTCGGTCTGCCCCCCCAGGCCATGAGCTACCTGAGTTCCCACGGCACCCTGGATCAGGAACACCTCAAGTTCTTCGAGTCCCTGATGAACCGGGTTGAAGATCCCGCCGATCAGGCCGCCATCATCCACTCGGCCAAGGTGGTTTATCGCCTCTATGCCGACATGCTCTATCAGCTGACAGACAAACCGCAATGAGACGGCAAAGGGAGAAAAACATGTCGCTCACCCACGGCAGGCTCAATCAAGGAACAGGAACCCCAACCCTATGAAACTGCAAGGAAAGCGAGTGCTGCTCACGGGCGCAAGCGGCGGGATAGGCGAAGCGCTGGCCCAGGAGCTGGCGGCGCAGGGGGCACACCTGTTGCTGCACGGTCGCCGAGCCAGCGTGCTGGATCGCCTCTGCAAGGAGCTGCCCTATCCGGAACGCCACCAGACAGTGGTCGCCGATCTGGGATCCCACCAGGAACGGGCCCGTTTGCTGCAACACCCTGCATTGGAAGAGGGGTTGGATGTGCTGATCAACAACGCTGGCTGCAACCAGTTCGCCTGGCTGGAAGATCAAAGCGCCGAGCAGGTGGAGCGTCAGCTGCTGCTCAATATCGAGGCCCCTATTCAGCTTACCCGCACCCTGCTGCCCCATTTGCGCAAACCCGCCATCATCATGAATATCGGCTCCAGCTTTGGTGCCATAGGGTATCCGGGTTACAGCGTCTACTGTGCCAGCAAGTTCGCCCTGCGCGGCTTTAGCGAAGCACTGGGACGGGAACTGGAAGGCTCCGGCATCAAGGTGCTGCACTTCGCTCCCCGTGCGACCCGTACCCGTCTCAACTCAGAGGCAGCATACGAGATGAATGCCGAGCTCGGAACCCAGACCGACAGCCCGCAGGAAGTCGCCGAAGCCGCCGTCATCGCCCTGTGCAACGAGACCCGCCGCAGTTGGCTCGGCTGGCCCGAAAAACTGTTCGTACGGCTCAATGCCTTGCTGCCCGGCATCGTCGATCGGGCGCTGGCCAAACAACTGCCCATCATTGAACGCTACGCCCGTCACCTTCCACCAAGGACGGCAGACACCAGCGCAAGCGCTGCGCCGCAACCGGCATTGTCCCGCCCGATCCCGACCAAAAAGGAACCTTGATATGACCTTTGCCCTTAACTCTGCCACCTCCTGTGCCATCGCCCTCCTGCTGGGTTCAAGCTGTATCGCGGCTGCGGAGGATGCGCTTATTCCAATCCAGCAACAGTGGGCCGTCTGCCAGTACCAGCAAACCGGCAAGGCCAAGGAGAGCTGCCTTGAAACCCTGAGCAGCCAGGCCGATCAGGCCAGTGCCAAAGAGGCCTTTCGGACCGACCTGCTGATCTGGTCGGCCATCGTCAAGAGCACCTGGGCCGGCGCCAAGGGTGGGCTTGATGCCCTGGGTCTGGTGAAAGAGGCCAAGGCCAAACTGGAGATCGCCCTCAAGCAGGATCCCAAGGCGCTGGAAGGCTCTGCCTACACCAGTCTGGGCTCACTCTACTACCAGGTACCGGGCTGGCCGGTGGGATTTGGCGATGATGAAAAGGCAGAGGAGCTGCTCAAGCAGGCGCTGGCACTCAACCCCGCCGGCATAGACCCCAACTTCTTCTATGGCGACTTCCTGCTGGATCAGGGTCGCAAAGCCGAAGCGAAAACCTATCTGGACAAGGCGCTGGCCGCACCGGACCGCCCCGGCCGCGAGCTGGCAGATCAGGGCCGTCGCCTCGAAATCCGCGACCGGCTCGCCAAGCTATAAATCAGCCTGATAAATCAGTGATGTAAACTCTGCCCGCCCGCTTGCATACTGGTGGGCAGCGTCGTTTATGTCACTGGCGTAAACCATGAACCAGGTAGCAAGGGGGAACACAATGCGGATCCTGCTGGTAGAAGATGATGTGATGCTGGGCGATGGCATGGTGGATGCCCTGCGCAGCAGTGGCTACACAGTGGACTGGCTGCAGCAGGGGCTGCCCGCCCTGTCTGTGCTCAAGAGTGAGGAGTTCGCCGCCCTCATTCTGGATCTCAATCTGCCGGACATCGACGGCATCAGCTTGCTGCGCAAGTTGCGCCGGGAAGGCCAGGTGCTGCCGGTACTGATCCTCACGGCCCGCGATGCCCTGGACGACAGGGTGCTGGGGCTGGATGCGGGATCCGACGATTACATGGTCAAGCCCTTCGCCCTGCAGGAGCTCAATGCCCGCCTGCGCGCCCTGGTGCGGCGCAGCAAGGGGCAAGCCCAGGCGGTGCTCGAATATGGCGACATCCTCATCCACCCGGAGTCACAACAGGTCACCTATAGGGGCGAACCGGTCAAGCTCACCCCCCACGAATACAAACTGTTGCAGGAGCTCGTTACCCAGAGCGGCCGGGTACTGAGCAAGGATCAATTGCAGCAGAGCCTGTATGGCTGGGATGAAGGCGCCGAGAGCAATGCGGTGGAGGTGCATATCCACCATCTGCGCAAGAAGTTCTACAGCGACCTCATCCGCAATATCCGTGGTGTCGGTTACATAGTCCCCCAGCTTGAACAGTCACAGCACAAAGGTCACCTTGCATGAGTCACCCTGGTTCAGCTCGCGGCAGCGGCAACATATCCCCCGACTCTGAGCAGCCACAGCACAGGGAGCCCTTTGCATGAATCACCCCCGCTCCATCCGCCGCTTTCTGCTCTCCGGCATATTGGCGCTGGTCAGTACCAGCCTGGCCATCA
>Ga0115550_1000552_pt1 | contig 31504 bp, 32 predicted proteins | sample COGITO_mtgs_1005_FD_87177 | JGI IMG/M metagenome (GOLD analysis project Ga0115550, IMG submission 87177) | Pelagic marine microbial communities from North Sea - COGITO_mtgs_100511 | ecosystem: Environmental > Aquatic > Marine > Epipelagic | place: Germany:Helgoland, sampling site Kabeltonne...
GCGATTCTATTTTGCAAACCCAAAGATATTATATTAATCATGCATGCTGATTTGCCTGCTATTAAAAAGTTCGATCTCCAAAAGTTAAAAGATTGTTTTAATAATGATGTGATTAATATTGTTTCAGATGCAAAAGAAAAAGGTACAAATTGCTTAATGTTTCACTCATCTATGAGTTTTGAGCTCAAATTTGGTCTAAATAGTTTTCAGCTATTTCTTGATGAATTTAGTTCGAAAAATTATAAGCATCAAAATATAATGATAAATGCTTTAAAAGATGATCTTGACTCAGAGGAAGATTACTTCAAACTAATTAAATACGTTAAAGGTTAGTTATTTGAAAATTCAAGATCAATCTAATTCAGCACTAAGAAATCTTATAGCTACTGGTCATCTTCCTTTTAAGAGTTTAGAGAGTTTGTCCAATATTGCTTTGTCTCAAAATCTTATAGATGCTGCTTATGTAAAAAAGGTTTCTTATTACCGAGATCAAGTCACCTATTCGCCAAAGGTTTTTATTCCCTTAACTTTTTTATGCCGAGATGTATGTCATTACTGTACTTTTGCTCAAACGCCTAAAAAAGTTAAATCACCATATTTATCAATAGAAGAAGTTATCTCGCTTGCAAAAGATGGTGAAGCACATGGCTGTCATGAGGCGTTATTTACTCTCGGCGACAAACCTGAATTACGATACAAGGCAGCAAGAGAAGCGCTAGAATTTATGGGCTACAGCTCAACGAATGAATACCTAGGCGCCTGTGCTAAAGCTGTGCTGGAGAATACATCTCTGATACCTCATCTTAATTCAGGCTGCCTAACAATTGATGAAATCGCCTCACTTAAAAATGTAAGCGGTTCGATGGGCCTCATGGTTGAATCTCTATCAAAAAAGCTAACTGAAAAAGGTCAACCTCATCATGGATCGCCTGACAAAGATCCCAAATTTAGAATGCAAACTCTTGTAGAGGCTGGAAAACAAAAAGTTCCCTTTACAACAGGAATATTGATTGGCATAGGGGAGACAAGACTTGATAGGCTTGAATCGTTATATCGGATTAAAGAATTGCATCAACAATATGATCATATTCAAGAAGTAATAGTTCAAAATTTTAAGGCGAAACCTAATACTTTAATGGCAAATGCCCCTGAGCCTTCATTTGATGAATTGCTTTGGACCATTGCAATGGCCAGATTAATTTTACCAGGAGATATTAGTCTTCAAGTACCACCAAATTTAAATTTAAAATATTTAGACAGCTTGTTTACATCTGGCATTAATGACCTTGGTGGCATATCTCCGGTGACTAAAGATTATGTAAACCCAGAAGCTCCATGGCCAGAAATTCAAAATCTTGCGAAGATTGCTTTGCAATCTAATCAATCATTGAAAGCTAGAAGCACCCTTTATCCAAAATATTTTTCAGCGTTGAAAATATTTGCATCTAAGGAGATTTCATCAAAACTTTTAAGCAAGGTAGATGCTCAATTTTTAATTCGTTCTGATACTTGGAAATCTGGTATTAGCACTGAAATTCCACAGATAAATATCGGTCTTCCTACCTCTAATATCAAACAAAAAGTTCATTTAGTTGAAACAAATCCTTCAACGGCATCAATTCAAAACCTTTTAGAGTGTTCGGATGGTGATTTTCAATACATTATTGATAGGGCTAATGAGATAAAAACAAATACTCATGGTGCCGATGTAAGTTTTGTGGTTAATCGAAATATTAATTACACCAACATTTGTTCATTTAGTTGTAATTTTTGTGCATTCTCAAAAGGTCGTGGACATGATGATCTTAGAGGCAAGCCATATAACATAACTCATTCTGAAATAATAAGACGAACAGAGGAAGCTATAGCAAGAGGTGCAACAGAAGTATGTTTGCAGGGCGGCATTCATCCCAATTATTCAGGTCAAACTTATATAGATATTGTTAAAGCTATCAGATCAAGCTCCTCAGATATCCATATTCATGCCTTCTCACCCCTTGAAATTGATCATGGCAGAAAAACACTTAATATTTCAACTCGTGATTTTTTATTAGAATTAAAATCGGCAGGTTTAAATTCATTGCCAGGCACTGCTGCTGAAATTTTGCATGATGATATCAGAAGTATTATTTGCCCTGATAAGCTTAGCTCAGATGAATGGCTGAAGATAATTAAAGCGGCTCATGAGGTTGGATTGCCTACAACCTCAACCATGATGTTTGGTCATGTTGAAAATATGTTTCATGTGGCAGATCACTTGCTTAAATTGTTGCAGCTTCAATCTGAAACTAATGGAATTACTGAATTTGTTCCATTGCCATTTGTTGCAGAAGAGGCGCCCATTTATAGACGAGGTTTAGCTAGGCCCGGCCCAACATTTAAAGAGACCATTCTTGTCCATGCTGTATCAAGAATACTCTTTCAAAATTCAATAAATAATATTCAGGGTTCTTGGGTGAAAATGGGTCTTTCAGGTTTAAAATTTCTATTATCCTCAGGAATTAATGATGTAGGTGGAATTTTGATGAATGAAAGCATTACTAAATCTGCAGGCGCATCATTTGGCCAAGAGTTAAGTTTAAAAAGTGTGCTTAAGATAACTGATGAGCTGGGACTCAACCTGGTTCAGAGAAATACACTATATAAACATATTAATAAAACTAGTGATATAAATAATATTATTCAATCGCAAACCATTCCTTTGCTTCCAATAAATAATGAATACCATAAACCGTTAAAAGCTTTAAATAAATTATGAATACAAAACTACAACATTTACTAGTCATACTAGTTGGATACATTGGCTGCATATATTCAATGATCTTAATCTGGAATTTATTGTTTGATTTTTCAATAGTTTATAAAGTCTTAATATCTCATATTGAAGCAACAATATTTATATATATTCTCAGCGTTATATTTAAAAATTCTAGTTGGTATGATGCTTTTTGGTCAGTTATTCCTGTTGTCTTAACATTACTATGTTGGACTGATGTCTCAGCTGCAGGAAATATACAAAGAGCCTTCCTTATGAATGGATGCTTATTATTCTGGGCCATTAGGTTAACGTATAACTGGATGAGGTCTTGGGATGGTTTTTCTCATGAGGACTGGCGATATATCATGATGAAAGGAAAAACGACTAATAAGTTCCAATACTTTTTAGTTGATTTTGGTTCAATTCATCTTATTCCGACTATTTGTGTTTATTTGGCATTACTGCCAATGATTTATGCGCTAGCTTATACAGGATCTGAATTAAATTTCTTAGACGGCGTGGCTACTTTTCTAGCAATCTTAGCGGTCATTATTCAAATTATCTCTGATCAACAGATGTATAACTTTAGATTGAATCTCACAGAACCAAAAACAATGAAGTCTGGACTATGGTATTACTCACGACATCCTAATTATTTTGGTGAAATCTTGTTTTGGTTTAGTTTGTATGTTTTTGCTCTTGCATCTAATCTTTCTTTTGCATGGCTTTTGATTGGCTCAATCATTATGTATGCTTTAATAGCAATCGCATCTGTTTCGATGATGGATAAGCGCTCCTTAGAGAGGCGACCAGATTTTAAAGAGTATATGGATTCAACCCCATCAATTTTAATTAATATTTTTAAAAAAGGATAAGCAATGAAAAACTTCTATACATTAATTTTTTTAATTTTTATGGCTTTCTCAATTTCTGCAGATGAGTTAAAAAATCAACTAGAAAGAGATCTCCAAGGCATCATGACCAAAGTGGTTGATTGGAGACATTTTTTTCATGAAAATCCAGAACTCTCAAATAGAGAATTCAAAACACAGGCGGCTATAGTTGAAGCATTAAAAGAGATGGGTCTTGAAACAAATACAAGTTATGGCATTACAGGTGTTACTGCTTTTATTAGAGGTCAAAATCCAGGCCCCTTGATAGCACTTAGAGCTGATATTGATGGATTACCCGTTACTGAAAAACTTAACCTTCCGTTTTCTTCTAAAGTTAAAACGACATATCAAGGTAATGAGGTTGGCGTTATGCATGCATGTGGTCATGATGCACACATTGCAGTTCTGCTTGGCGTTGCAAGTTTTCTTGCTAAAAATACCGACAAACTAAATGGGGATATTTTATTAATATTTCAACCAGCCGAGGAGGGTGCCCCAGAAGGAGAAGAAGGTGGCGCTGAACTTATGCTAAAAGAGGGTGTTTTTGATGCTGAGAAGCCAGATGCTATATTTGGAATGCATGTTTCAAATGCATCTCATGGTCAGATTTGGACAAAACCTGGGCCTTTCATGGCATCGGCAGAAGCTTTTAGAATTATTATTAATGGGAAACAAACCCATGGATCTCGACCCTGGAATGGTGTGGATCCTATTGTTGTTGCCTCAGATATTGTTTCCTCACTTCAGACAATTGTTAGTAGAAGATTAAATCTTCTTGATAGTCAGGCCGTAGTTACAGTTGGGATTATGAAAGCAGGTACGAGAAATAATATTATTCCAGCATCAGCTTTTTTAGAGGGCACAATACGAACATTTGAAGATTCTTATGCAGATCAAATTCGTGATGAAATTAAGTTGATAGCTGAAAATATAGCTGAAGCTCATCACGCTGAAGCAAATGTACAGTTTAAAGTTTATGGAGGTTATCCCGTAACGGTTAATGATGATAACTTGGTTAAAACCCTCTCATCATCATTAGCTGCGGCTGCAAACGGTAATTATTATGAAGCAAAAGTTCCAAGAACTGGAGCAGAAGATTTCTCATTTTTTGCTCAACAAGTTCCAGGATTATTTTTCTATCTTGGCGTTAATCCCCTTGATGTAGAAGAGAGTCCAACTAATCATTCACCATATTTTTACGTTGATGATGGTGCTTTAGATAATGGTGTCAAAGCCTTTGTGCATCTCGTTGAAGATTTTTCAAATAATTTTAACAATCCATAATTTATGAAAAATACATGAGATCGCCGAGCCTATTTATCTTTGCAGGAATCTAGGGCGAATAAAGCTTAATTAAATATTCTTATTACCCATAGCATAATCCCGCTGAAGATTAGCAATAAAATTATTGGATGTTCTCCAAGTTTGTGAGATATTTTTCTTGGTAATATTAATAAGCTTATTATCGCAGCAGAAATGATACCTATGCCCCAAATAAGATTTTTGAGCTCACCAAACAATTCTTCAAGCATTATTTAAGTTTATTCTTTTGGCAGTAATTCGTTTAATCTCTCAACGGAGTCTAAATACTCATTAATCATTCTAAAAATAACATCTTTAACAGATTCTATTTGTTTAACTTGCCCTATAACTTGACCAGCAGCATTAAAAGAAACTTCTTGGGTATTTCCCGAACCTGCATACATCGACGTTCGTCTCATTGCATCAAATGTAATCATGCCTTGAAGTGGCATTGGGAGTGGATCTGGATTTTCTGGATTTTCCCATGCCTCAGTCCATTTGTTTTTTAACATTCTTGCAGGTTTGCCTGTCCATGCTTTGCTTCTGATAGTGTCCTCGCTAGTAGCATTGAGATATGAATCTTTTTCAGCTGGTTGGGCCGCAGCTTCCTCCACAGCAAGCCATAATGATCCACACCAAACACCTTGGACACCGGTAGACATTGCAGCAGCCATTTGTCTTCCACTGCCTATTCCTCCAGCAGCTAAAACTGGTAAGCCATCAACCGCATCAACAATCTGAGGCCATAATACAATACTTCCAATTTCTCCTGTGTGACCTCCGCCTTCGCCACCCTGAGCAATAATAAAATCTAAGCCAGCTTCCTTATGCGCTACTGCTTGTTTAATTTTTCCACACAAGGCACCGATTAAAACGCCTTGATCTTGAATTTTTTTAATCATATCTGCTGGTGGTGTACCTAAAGCATTTGCAATTAATTTCACATTTGGATGCTTTAGAGCTTCTTCAATTTGAGGTTCAGCGGTTGCTTCTGTCCATCCAAGTAGACCGCCCTTGGGTCCATTCGTTTCAGGAGCCTCAGGCACTCCATTTGCTGATAAAAGATCTTCTACAAATTTTCTATGACCGTCAGGAATCATTTTTTGTAAAGTTTCTAGTAACTGTTCAGGATTTTTTTCATCCATACCTTCATATTTTTGTGGTATTACTGTATCTACTCCATATGGATATTCACCAATGTGCTCATCAATCCAATCAAGCTCTTCTTTAAGCTGCTCAGGAGAATAGCCGACAGCTCCTAAAACACCAATTCCTCCAGCTTTGCTTACTGCAACAACAACATCTCTACAATGGGTAAATGCAAAGATGGGATATTCAATTCCTAGTTTTTTACATATGTCTGTTTTCATTGATTCATTAAAATGTATAAAGGTAGATTATAGACATTAATAAAAATAATATGTGAGTATCAACACTCAAAATTTTGTCAATAACAAAAAAGATTAATGCAAATTTTTTAAAAAATCCCCTATAGGTTATAGTGAATTAGTTACAATTTAAGAAAAAAAATTAATATTATGAAATGGGATTATGAATTTGATGTTGTGGTGGTTGGTTCTGGTAATGGAGCTTTAACAGCTGCTTTATGTAGTCATGATGGCGGAGCAAACACTTTAGTAATAGAAAAAAGTAATCAGTTTGGTGGAACGTCTGCAACTTCGGGTGGTGGTGTATGGATACCCAATAACAGATATGCTAAAGCTGAGAATGTAGATGATTCAAATGATGATGCTAGAGATTACATAAACAGCGTCTCGCCACCAGGTAAAATCAAAGATGAATTGGTTGAAACTTATCTTTCAGAAGGTCCAAAAATGATTGATTATCTTCACGAAAATTCTCAAGTGAAATACAGAAATTTAGCCCATTACCCTGACTATTTTCCTGACAATCCTGGAGGCAAGGCTGGCAATAGATCTATGGAGCCTGAACCAATAAATGGAACGAAACTTGGTAAAGATCTTGGCAAATTAAGAGAGCAGCATCCGCAAACTGCTTTTACGATGGGCCCAATAAATATGAATTTTACTCAGGTTGAGGGTCAGCTATTATTAGGAGCATTGCCAGGTTGGAAATCTCTGTTTGCTAAATTATTTACCAAATATATTTTAGATATACCGATGAGATTTAAGTGGGGGTGGAAAGATCGCAGGCTAACCATGGGTAACGCAGGCGTTGCACGATTGATTTTATCCTTAAAAGATAGAAATGTAGATTTATGGACAGAGACAGCCATGACCGATCTCATCGATGATAATGGTTCAGTCATAGGTGTTAAAGCTACTCAAAATAATACTGATATAAATATTAAAGCGAATAAAGGCGTTATTCTTGCTTCTGGAGGATTTGAAAAAGATCAAAGTTTAAGAGACCAATATTTACCCAAGCCTACAAACGTAGAATGGAGTGCTGCTAATACATTCAATACAGGCGATGCTTTAAAGGCAGCTTTGAAGTTAGGGGCTGACACTCATCAAATGGATACTGGTTGGTGGTCCACAGTTATGAAAGTTCCCGGACAAGACAAAGGTTGGCTATCAATGGTTGATAAATCTATGCCTGGTAACTTTACTGTAAATAAAAATGGTGAAAGATTTTCAAATGAATCTCAAAACTATGTCAGCTTTGTTAACGATATGTTTGATAAATATGCCAAAGGTAACCCTTGCGCTCCTTGTTACATGATTTTTGATAGTACATTTAGAAAAAATCGTCCTTGTGGCCCCTTGCTTCAAGCCTCTATGCAGCCTGACTCTGCTGTCCCAAAAGAGTGGTGGACACCATCGTTCTTATCCAAGGGTGAAACATTAGAAGAGCTAGCAGCAGTTGCTGGTATTGATGTTGAAGGTCTTCTTGCAACTCAGGCAAAAGTTAATGAATATGCTGAAACGGGTAAAGATCTTGATCTTCAACGTGGTGATAGTGTTTATGATAGATATTATGGCGATCCATCAGTTACACCCAATCCATGCCTTGCGCCCTTAAAAACAGGACCTTTTTATTGCATGGTTCTGTACCCTGGAGAAATGGGCACCGCAGGTGGCCTTGTCATAGATACAAATGCAAGAGTTCTCGACAAAGAAGGCAAACCTATTTCAGGACTCTATGCATGCGGCAATTGCTCTACTGCTTTATTGCCAACTTATCCTGGTCCAGGCTCAACACTTGGTCCAGCAATGACTTTTGGCTATTTAGCTGCTAAAGACATTACTGGTTCAAATTTCTGATATGGATTTCTCAAACAAAACTGCTTTAATTACTGGTTCTGGGCAAGGAGTTGGTGAAGGAATTGCTCGTGCGCTAGCATCTTACGGAGCAAACGTTTGTCTGGTTGGTAGGACTTTATCTAAAGTTGAATCTATTGCTAGTGAAATCAATCAAGAGGGCGGATCTGCCATAGCTGTTGAATGTGACGTTAAAAGCAATGAATCAATTAATAACTCCATTGAAGTAACGCTTTCTAAGTTTAATTCATTAAATATTTTAGTAAACAATGCTCAAGAAGTTCCCTTAGGGAATATCTTAGATGTAACAGATGAATCTTTTATAAAAGGATGGGATTCAGGACCCTTGGCTACATTTCGTTACATGAAAGCATGCCATCCATATCTAAAGGGAGATGGCAAAGTGATCAATTTAGCCAGCTCTTCTGCTTTAAGGCCCGATTCAAATTCTTATGGTGCTTATGCTGCAGTAAAAGAATCAATTCGTTCATTATCAAGAGCTGCTGCAGTTGAATGGGGCCCAGATAATATTTTAGTCAATTGTATAATGCCCTTAGCCAAGTCAACTGGTATGGATTGGTGGATGAATGAATATCCCGAAGAAGCCAGCGAATTTCTTAAAACTATTCCACTTGGAAGGGTGGGTGACTGTAAAGATGATATTGGGGAGGCAGTTTGTCATATTTTATCTGATGGTATGAATTACATTACAGGATCAACTATTATGCTAGATGGAGGCCAAGCCTACCTGAGGTGATTTAACATGGACAAATTACAAAAATTAATTGATATTGAAGAAATTAAAAATCTAAAGCATCGGTACTTTAGAGCCATAGATATGGCTGATTTTAGTTTACTTGATGACGTATTTGCTCCCGATATAACAATTGATTATCGAGGCGGCACTTACAGATGGCAATCCGAAGGTAAAGATACTATCAAAGAAAGTCTTAGGCATGCTTTTCACAATCAAACTGCTGCCATGCATACAGCACATCATCCAGAGATTGAAGTTCGCTCTGAAAGTGAGGCAGTGGGTAAATGGTATCTTCAGGACATTTTTTATAATTTTGATTTAGGCAGTGTTACTCAAGGGACTGCTTTGTATGAAGATAAATATACAAAAATTGACAATCAATGGCTGATTCAACATTCTGAATATGATCGAATATGGGAACATGTATCACCAATTAATTCAGAGGGTAAATTTACTAAAATACTCTTAAAAGAAAAAGGGATTCAAAAGCAGGAATAAACATGAAGGACAAAGTTCAAGCAGCACTAAATAATTATGTTTTGGCATATGAAACTAATGACAAGGCATTGTTTAAAAGTCTTTGGGATGATCAAGCCGTTTTTGAAGATCCTGTAGGTGCAGACCCTTGCATTGGCATTGAAGCAATATGTGAGTTCTGGGACTTTGGTCATTCAGAAGGGATGGAAATAAAACCTACTAATGTTGAAACTATAATTTGCTCTAATGAGGGCATCCTTAAAGCTATTATGCAAGTAAGAAATATCAACGATAATTCTGGAATGGATATTTCAATTGTCGATCACTTCATCGTCAATGATAACGGCAAAATTATAAGTGGCAGGGCATTTTGGGATGAGTCCTCTATTTCACAGCCTAATGACATTCATTCAATTGACATCAATGTCGATGATTTTAAAAATCGAGGGTAGTTCACCCATCCTCTATGAGACTTAGTGTTAATCTAAATAAAATTGCGTTAATTAGAAATTCTCGAGGTAATGATAAACCCTCACTTCTCGATTATGCAAAAAAATGTATTGACCTTGGCGTTGATGGTATAACTTTGCATCCCAGACCAGATCATCGTCATGCCACATCGAAAGATGCAATCAATATTTCTGAAATTTGCAAAAATAATAATATTGAATTTAATTTAGAGGGTAATCCTTTTTCTTTACCTGATGGTGACTTCATAGGTTTTCAAGAATTGTGTGCTCAGGCATTGCCCAGCCAAGTAACTTTAGTACCAGATGATCTCCTGCAAATCACGTCTGATCATGGCTGGCAACCTGGATATAGAGAGATGGAATTAAAAGAATTCCTAAACTCAGTTAAAGATTTTTGTCCAAGAACAAGTTTATTTATTGATGCTAATATTGATTCGGTTGAATATGCTGGACAAATGGGATTCGATAGAATTGAAATCTACACAGGCCCATTTGCTAATTTTCTAGAAGCTGAAGATTCAATTAATTTAAATTTAACTAAAAATGAAATAGTTAAATGCATTGATAAAGCTCAAAGCCTAAACCTTGGAATCAATGCAGGACATGATTTAAATTTAAATAATCTACCTCATTTGATTGAATGTGGAGAGGTGGATGAAGTCTCAATTGGTCATGCAATCATCACCGATGCATTGAAATTTGGCTTTGAGGACACCATAATAAAATACATCAAATCACTAAGGAAAAATTAATGTCAATTGAAGAAAAAATAAAAAACCAAATTAAAGACAATAATATATTGATTTACATGAAGGGATCGCCTTACGAGCCTAAATGTGGCTTCTCAGCAAGAACAGTTCAAGCTTTAATCGATTGCGGTGCTGAATTTTCCTATGTTGATATCTTGGAAAATCAAGACATTAGAGAAAATTTACCAAGTATTTCAGATTGGCCAACTTTCCCACAAGTTTTTGTAGCAGGTGAGTTAATTGGTGGATGTGACATAGTTACCGAAATGCATGAGTCTGGTGATCTGCAGTCTGTTATTAAAAAGGCAGCTTCTTAAATATTAGCCAAAGTCTTTTAGCATAGCTTTAAGCTCGAGTGAGTGTTGCTCCTCTTCACCTATCATGCTTCTAGCATATTCTTCTAAATACACAGATGCATCAGCTACGCTCATCAATAATTTCTTATATAAGCTTAATGCATGTAATTCATGCTCAAGTCCTTCTTCTAAGATGTCTTTAATAGAATGCCTATGAGTTTCTTCTATCTTTGCAACCTTGAGGCTTGGATGACCGTCAAGGCCAACTAACAACTCTCCAGCTTGTTGGGCATGAACCATTGATTCGCTGGCTTGTTCTTTAAGAAATGTAACTATTGGTATTCTGTATGGTCCTGTTACCATCAATGAAGAGTGGGTATATCTAACCACACCAGCAAGCTCATACTCCATAATCTCATTTAATATATCGCATACTTCCTTTGAGTTAATTTCTTTCATTTCCATGCTGTCTCCGTGCCCTTAACATTAATCTAATATTATAGTGTATATTGTTTTTTTAAGATATATAAAGCATTGATTTAAGGTATTTTTTTAATGATAATCATTATCACTATGGTATTTATTCTCATTTATGAAATTATAGATAAATGCAAATTATTAGAGGCGATGATTATCAGTCATGGGTTTATGCAAACAAAGATGATTTAATCGTAGTAGATCCATGGCTTACAAAAAAGCAAGTCTTTCCTAGATTTAACTGGTTGTTAAGCCGCGATTCAAAAGAGACACCATATTTATTAAAATATAATCTCGTTGATCATGTTACCCATATTATTATTACCGCCCATTTTTCAGATCATCTTGACGAGGAATCGTTGCATTTTTTTAATAAAAAGATACCTATATATACAACCCTTGAAGCGTCAAAGGCTTTAATAAAATTAGGTTTTACCAATGTTAATGTGGTGAAAGCAAATAACACCTATGAGATTAACTCATTCTCGTTAAAAATTTTTAAAGCAGGCAAACCTTATAATACAACAACATTTTCATATTTGTTATGCGACTCTAGATCAAAAGTTTTTCATGAACCTCACATGTTCAATACAAAGGTTGAGATAAATGATGTAGATGCATGCATTGTCACCGTGGATATGGTCAAGGTTCTTGGGTTGGTTCAAGTCTCAATGAACCTTAATCAAGCAAAATTAGCAAAAGCCCAACTAAATGCTAAATACTTTATCCCAACTGGCATTGCCCCAAAACAGACAAAGGGTTTAATAAGTTTATTACTAAGCATAAAGGAGTCTTATAAACAAATTAATCTGATGCCCTCTAGTTGCAGGAAGGTGGGTGATTCCCTATGTTTATAAAAATTTTAATTTAAATCGAAATCATTAATTATTTTGCAGAAGACCTTAGCAGTAACCATTGCATCATATGCTGCACTATGAGCCTCTTCACTGTCATATGAGATGCCCAATTCATTGCATATTCTTGCTAATACTGTCTGCTTTGTTGCAAGCACCCCTAAACTCACCGTATCTATTAATGAGAATGGATGAAATGGGGACTTTTTAATATTGTTTCTTAAGCATGCTTCCAGAAGAAAGCTGTGATCAAAAAATGCATTGTGACCTACTAAAATAGCTCTTGAGCATTCATATTTATTTTTTTGTTTATTAATAATTTTGAAAATTTCATGAAGAGCAAAATTTTCTTCAACGGCTAATCTTAATGGATGATTTAAATCTAATTTAAGAAACTCAAGAGCATCATTATCTACAACCAGACTTTCAAATGGCTCTATGTGAAACCTATGAGACTCTCCTAATACTAATATAGAATCTTCTTCATCAATAAGCTGGATAGCTATTTCTAAAATAGCATTTTTTTTAGAATCAAAACCACCGGTCTCCAGATCAACGACAACAGGTAAAAATTTTCTAAACCTTTCCTTTAGCATATGAGCCCTTTAAGATTCACGTATAATATAAACGAAATTTTCATACATATATGATTTTTAAAGATATAACAGACATAAATTTTAATGGGGTATACATTCCATCGCATCATGAGTTCAATCATGAAAAAGTTTATTACTATGAAGACGAGTCTGTAGGACTCAAATCCTTGATTGCTGTTCATAATTCTACCAAAGGGCCAGCTATTGGTGGGTGTAGGTATAGAAAATATGATTCATTTGAAGCTGGATTGACTGACGTTTTACGTCTATCAAAAGGGATGACAGATAAAAATAATGTAGCAAACATTCCATTTGGAGGTGGAAAAGCCATAATCTTCAGTCAAGGTAATAAATCCAAGGATATGCTTCGATCATTTGCTTCGTTTTTAAATCTCTTAAAAGGCTCTTATATTTCTGCTGAAGATATGGGTATCACTCTTGATGATATTAGATTTATTAAAAATTATACTGATTATGTCTTTGACAATGAGGATCCCGGACCGTTTACTGCAAAAGGTCTTTTTTATTCAATTGAACAAGCAATAGAAATATATTTTTCCGAGGGTCTAAAAGATAAAAAAATTGCAATTCAGGGAGCGGGTAGTGTTGGTAAAAGACTAGCTGAATATTTAGCAAGTTCTGGTGCCAAAGTATTTATTTCGGATATAGATCAATCAAAATTAGATAAAATTAAAAATAAAAATATTGTATGCGTTGATGATACCTTCTCCATTGAGTGTGACTTGTTTTCGCCTTGTGCCGTAGGTGCAGTTTTCACAAAAGACTCTATTCATAATTTAAATTGTAAAATTATTGCTGGCGGCGCAAATAATCAACTGCTTGATGCAGCAATTGCTGAAGACTTACATCAAATGGGAATCGTATATATACCTGATGTTTTGATAAATTCAGGAGGAGTAATAGGTTTGACCAAAGATTTTTTAAAAAGAGATGACGCTCAAACTGATCAGGCATTAAGAGATATAGCAACGAGAGTAAAAGGTTTACTAATTAAGTCTCAAAATCAATCTACATCAATTTACAATCTTCTCTTAGCAGAAAATTTATAATTGTTTCTTTAATTCTTCAATATCTGAAGCGTTCATATGTTTTTCAACTCTTTGTGAATCAAGCATTTCCGCTTGTAATTTTTTTATTAGTTTCTCTTTATCTAAATTCCTATTACTTAATTTTTGGTTAATTGTGTTAGCTATATCAAGGTTTTCAGAAATGCTTTTATTTAACTTTGTTTTTTTATTTTTACGTTGAAGTAATTCATTTTTAAGTTGAAAGAAATGATCGGAATCCTTTCTAATTTTTAACGATTGTTCTTCACTTACTTCAATTAATTCTATGCAATCTACTGGACATGGATCAATGCATAACTCACATCCAGTACACAAATCATTGATAACGTTATGCATAAGGTTTGCCGCACCATTAATTGCATCAACAGGACATGCATCAATGCATTTAGTGCATCCAATGCAATCTTCCTCAACTATATATGCGACTTGAGTCTTGATTTCTGGGCCATAATCATGATCAAGCAAAAGCTTATTTGCATTTAGTATTTTTGATATTTTATCTGCAGTCTCTTGTCCGCCTGGCACGCATCTATTATGAGGAGATCCATTTATGATTTCTTCAGCGTATGGTCGACAGCCTGGTGTTTCGCAGCGACCACATTGGAATTGAGGCAACTCTGCGTTTATTAACTCAATTAAGCTGCTCATTTATTTTATTCAGCAACTCCTAATTTCCTCTGTAATTTTGTATTGGATGTTGTGTATCCAAATGGAACTCTTTCGCCAGGAAAAATTCTTTGAAAAGCTTTTTGCACTGCTAAAGTTGTCTCGTGAAAACCGCACAAAATTAAATCTAGTTTTCCGGGATAATCATTAATATCACCAACGGCAAAAATCCCATCTCTATTTGTTTGAAAGTCCTGTGTATTTACAGCAATTTTTTTTTCAGAAAGTTCTAGCTCCCATTCAAGAATGGGGCCTAATTTCTTATTAAGACCAAATAAGAATAACAATTCATCTGCTTCATGCGAAATGGATTCTTTGGTATCAAAATTCTTTAATCTTACGCCTGTCACTCTATCATTTCCTAAAATTTCTTCAATTTGGAAGGGCGTTAACAGATTTATATGCCCACTTTCAACTAATTCTCTCATTTGAGCTTCAGTGTGCTGAGCGCCTCTAAATTGATCTCTACGGTGAATTAAATTTATTGATTTTGCTGTGTTGGCTAATTCTACTGACCAATCTAAAGCAGAGTCACCACCTCCAAATATAAACAGATCTTTATTTTTATACAGGCTTTTAGATTTCACTGAGTAACTCACTCCTTTACCTAAAAATTTATCTGGTTCCTCGATATTGGGTGGTCTTCTTGGCTCAAATGAGCCCGCACCTGCTGCAATAAAAATGTTTTTAGTTACAAATTCATCACCTTCATTAGTTTTAATATTCCATGTTGTTATATCTTCTGAGCTTGAAAGTGGCTGGATTGACTCTACCCGTTGAGAGAGATGGAGATCATATTCAAATGGCTTGATCTGCTCGAGTAGTGCATTTACATGCTCTTGTGCAGTTTGTGAGGGTACTCCCGGAATATCATAGATCGGTTTTTCTGGATAAAGTTCCGAGCATTGGCCGCCAACTTTATCTAAGTTATCAATCAATGTGCACCTAAGGCCTAAAAGGCCTGCTTCAAATACAGTGAAAAGTCCAACTGGGCCTGCGCCAATTACTAATATATCTGTTTCAAATTTCATTTAATTTTTTGTCCTGGTTTAGCGCCTGAATCTGGTGATAATACAAATATTCCTCCATCAGAATCGCTTGCAGCCAAAATCATACCTTCCGAGACTCCAAATTTCATCTTTCTAGGAGCTAAGTTATATACCATTACAACTAATTTTTCCTCTAAATGAGAAGGCTCATAAGCTGACTTAATTCCTGCGAATACATTTTTGGTTCCAAGCTCACCTAAATCTAATTTAATAGCAAGCAATTTATCTGCACCCTCTACATGTTTAGCCTCCACAACCCTTGCAACCCTTAGATCAACTTTCATAAAGTCATCTATTTGAATAATATTATTATTTTCTTCATTCATCTTTTCTTCCTTTTTGTAAAAATCTTGAGTACTTAATGGCTTAATTCTTTCTAGTATTGGATTAAATTCATTGATTTGTATATCAATTAATTCCCTGTCTAGATTTTCTATATCTAAGTTATCAATATTTAGCATCAGTAACATTTGCTGACATAGGCTTGGTGTTACTGGTGATAGTAAAATACATAAATTTTTAAAGACATTAATTGCTGTTGTTGCAACAATAAGAGCTTCAGATTGATCAAGCTTCCATGGGGCATTCTCATTTATATATTTATTTGTATCATCTGCAATCTCCATAATTAATTTAATGGCTTTGGAAAATTCTTTTTCTTCAAAGTGCTGCAGTATTTCGGGAATACTTTTTTTAGAGTTTGCTAAGTGCTCTTTGTGCACATTTTCACTTAGGTAATTACTATTTTTTGCGATAAATGGAGCTGATCGACTAAATATATTTGAGAATTTTCCAACCAAATCCGAATTTATCTTTTGAGCCAAGTCTTCAAGATTAAGATCTAGGTCTTCAATTTTAGAATTTAATTTACTGGCGAAGTAGTATCGCAATAATTCAGGATCACAAGCATCTGCAAATTGATCTGCTGTAATGAATGTACCTTTTGACTTAGACATTTTCTCTCCATTCACAGTTACAAAACCATGAACATGAATGCAATCAGGAAGTTTATATTTTGACTCCATTAGTAGAGCTGGCCAAAACAATCCATGAAAATATGTAATATCTTTTCCAATAAAATGATGTATTTCATATTCTGAATTTTTACTCCATAAATCATCTAAAGATAGCGAATTTTTATTCGCCCAATTAGCAGCTGATGCCAAATAACCAATGGGGGCGTCAACCCAAACATAAAAATATTTATCTGTTTCATTGGGTATTTTAAATCCAAAGTAGGGTGTATCTCTTGATATATCCCAGCTTTTTAAATCGCCATCAAGCCACTCTGATAATTTTCCAACTATAGGTTTTTGTATATTTGATGTATCTAGAAATTTTTTAAGATCTATTTTTGCTTTACTTAAATCAAAAAAAACATGCTCAGAGATTTTGGTTACTGGAGTAGTCCCAGATAGAGATGATTTAGGATTAACGATCTCTGTGGCAGAGTAGGTTGCTCCACATTCCTCACAACCATCTCCATACTGTTTTTTTGCTGAGCATTTGGGACAGTCTCCAATTACATATCTGTCAGCCAAAAACATTCGTTTTTGTTTATCAAAACATTGTTCAATTTCTTTTTTGTATATATATCCTGATGACTTTGCATCAAGATATATCTCAGTAACTAACGCTTCATTTTCAACGGAGTGAGTTGAATGATAATTTGTATATTCAATACCAAATTTAGCGAGGGATTCCTGGTGATTCTTATTTATTTGATCTATAAATTTAGCTGGTTCTATGCCTATTTCATCTGCCTTCATCATTATTGGTGCTCCATGAGCATCATCAGCGCAAAAAGTTAAAACTTCATGTTTAGTCAGAGTCATAAAACGCGCCCAAATATCTGTTTGGATATGCTCTAAAATATGGCCAACATGAATTTCTCCATTTGCATATGGCAGGGCATTAGTTACGATTATTTTTCTTGATTTATTAATTTTTGAGACCCAATTTAACTTCTAATCGAGTATTATAAGTCAAAACATTATATCAATGGGCATCAAACAAATAATAGCTATAGCTTCAGCAAAAGGTGGCGTAGGCAAATCAACTATTTGCGCTAATTTAGCATCCCATTTTGCAAAAGATTTTAAGGTTGGAATACTTGATGCTGATATTTATGGACCAAATCAGCACATCCTTTTTAACGTATTGGACTCTAAGCCAGAGGTAAAAACCATAGATAAAAAAAAATCATTTATACCAATCGAGATAAATACAATCTTTCTAAATAGCATGGGATTCATTCTTGATAATGATAAAGCTGCTATGTGGAGAGGTCCGATGTTAAGTGGGGCTATTAAGCAGCTCAAAGATTTAACGCAATGGGGCGATTTAGATTATTTATTTATTGATATGCCTCCCGGCACAGGTGACGCTTACTTAACCGTTGCAGCAGAAATAAAACCAAATTATGTAGTTTTAGTTACTTCTCAGAGTAAACTTTCTGTTCACGACACCATCAAGTCTAAAGCAATGTTTGATAAGCTTAAGATACCAATCCTTGGAATAATTGATAACATGTCTTATACAATTTCTACACTTTCTGATGACCACGTTTCAGAATACCCTCCATTGAATCTTGAGGTTGAAATTGGCTTAAAGGTTTTAGGGTCTATTCCAAGATTAAAAGATTTAGCTACTTTTAATCCAAATGAGTTATCACCTTTGTTTGAGCCGATTTATAATGAGTTAGCAAAAATTACATCATGAAACTTAATAACATTTTTATTTTTCCTTTAATCTTTGTCTTATGTATTAATTCAGCTGCTGCAGATGATCCATTTGAAGATTACAATCGTAAAATATGGGCTTTCAATGAATTTCTTGATGATAATTTTGCGAAACCAACAGCTGAAATCTACACGTCTATTGCACCTGACTTTGTGGAAATAGGGATCAGTAATTTTTTTAGAAATTTAAATGAGCTTGATAATACTGCCAATCAATTGTTACAAGGCAGGCCTTTGCTTGCATTGAATGACTTTTCAAGATTTATAATAAATACAACACTCGGTTTGGGTGGTTTTATTGACGTTGGATCTAGCTTTGGTCTCGAAAGACATGATGAGGATTTTGGCCAAACATTAGGAGCTTGGGGTGTTTCTTCTGGGCCCTTTTTAATGATTCCAATTTATGGACCCTCTACTCCGCGTGGATTGGCTGGAAGGAGTGTTAGCTCAGTCCTCAGCGGAACATTCGCTATTGAGGAGACTGATGTGAGGCTTGGAATCACAGCACTAGACGCAATAGAAACTCGCGCGAGATATTTAGAGGTTGAAACACTTATTATAGGTGATAGATATTCATTTATTAGAGACTCGTACATGCAATACCAGGAGTTTGAATCAACTAATGGTGAAGACCAGGTCGATGATTTTGTTGATGATATGGATGACTTCTTGTTAGATTGATTCTTAGACCAATGATAGTAAATCCTCTTGAGTAGCTTCAAGATTATTCTTTTGCATTGTTTCAAGGATTAAGGTCCGATATGCTTTAGCATTTTTTAATCCACGATTTAAACCAAAAATATGTTTCAGTGTTCTTGAAAGGGGATGGCCTAAGTTAGTTTGAAGCAAGCAATATTCCAAATATTTTTTTAATATGGTTTTTCTATCTGTTCCCAGATCTTGCTCCCCAAAAATAGCTGAATCGACATTACTGACAATCATAGGGTTGTCATATGGACTTCGTCCAAGCATCACTCCATCAACTTTTTTTAAATGTTGCATAGACTCATCAACATCCTTAATGCCACCATTTATGACTATCTCTAATTGAGGAAATTCTTTTTTGAGCTGATATACATTTTCATATTTTAAAGGAGGGATTTGTCTATTTTGTCTTGGCGTCAAACCCTTAAGGATTGCCACTCTAGCATGAACAATGATCGTTTTTAGATTTGGATTTATGATCCTAGAGATAAAGTCATTCAAAAACTTTACATCATCTCTGTCGTTGACGCCTATTCTGCATTTAACAGTTATAGGGATAGATGTTGCATCTTGCATAGCTTCTATACAGTCCTTAACCAGTATGGGGTCTTGCATGAGGCATGCTCCAAAGGATCCTTTTTGAACTCTTTCAGAAGGACACCCTACATTTAAATTTATCTCATCATACCCAAGAGAACTGCAGATTTTTGAGCACTCTCTAAGCTCTTCAGGGTCTGATCCGCCAAGTTGCACTCCAACTGGATGCTCGATATCCTTATTAAAATTTAATTGTTCAAGACACCCGCCATGGATGATTGCTCCAGTTGTGACCATTTCCGTATATAAAAAAGCTTTTTTTGTAATTAACCGAAATAAAAATCTATCATGTATATCCGTGCACTGCATCATCGGAGCAATGCAGAATTTATGACTTAATGACATTTAATTATAAAAATGTAACTACTGATATAAATCCTACAATGCTAAGCACAATAGTATAGGGTAAAGCCATAATCACCATTCTCATGTAAGAAAGGTTGATTAAAGGCGCCAGAGACGAAGTTAAAAGAAATAAAAATGCTGCTTGGCCATTAGGAGTAGCAATGCTTGGAATGTTTGTTCCAGTGTTGATAGCTATAGCCAGTTTATCGAATTGATCTCTAGAAATAATATTCGCATCCAAAGCATCTTTGATTTCATTTATATAAATTGTCGCAACAAACACATTGTCACTTATTGCAGACAACACTCCATTGGCGACAAAAAATATGGGAGCTTGATTGCTAGTTTCTTGAGCTAGAACATAGGTAATAATTGGTGTAAATAGCTGCTGATCTGCTATCACGCTTACTACTCCAAAAAATACAACCAACAATGCTGTGAATGGAAGGGCTTCTTTAAATGCATCTCCAAGATCATGCTCATGTGTAATACCTTTAAAAGATGTTAAGAGAATGATTACACCCAGGCCAATGATTCCAACCGCTGCTAAGTGAAGTGCTAAAGCGATGATTAAGAAAATGCCCACAAGCATTTCAATGTATAGCTCCAATTTACTTTCATCAGTTCTTTGTGAAATTTCATATGTATTGTATTCATGAAAAATATTTTTAACTCTTTGTGGCAAGTGATTCCCAAAACCACAAATACCGAGTTTTTCAATGGCAAAACAAGTAATCATTCCTGCTATAAATACGGGAACAGTGATGGGAGCCATTTTTACCATAAATTCAATAAATTCCCAGCCTGCAACATTTGCAATAAGAAGATTTTGAGGTTCTCCAACAATTGTACAAACCCCACCCAAAGCTGTGCCAACAACACCATGCATAATTAAATCTCTGAGAAAGGCTTTGAAGCTCTCCAAGTCATCACTACCAACCTCAGTTAGAGAGCTATCATCTTGATAATCATGCCCTGTTGCAGAGAATGCTAATCCAGAGTTTGCTAAATGAAAGATTCTATAAAAACCTACCGCTACAGCTATTAGTACTGCTGTGACAGTCAATGCATCGAGAAACGCAGACAAGAATGCAGAAACAAAACAAAACATTAATGATAATTTAGTCTTGGAATGAATAGTTAGAAGTAATTTTGTAAAAATAGTAAGCATTAAATTTTTCATAAAATAGATGCCTGCAACCATAAATACTAATAACAAAATAACCTCTAGGTTATGCTCAATTTCATGAAGTAGAGAGTATGGATTTGTAAGCCCAAGAAATAAGGCTTGAATAGCAATTAAACCGCCTGGCTGAAGAGGGTAACATTTTAAGGCTAGTGCAAGTGTGAAGATAAATTCTAATAAAATCATCCATCCAACAATGAATGTTCCATTTAACTCTATAGCGTTTAAAATTAATAAAGCCATAGGATTAATAATTAAAAACGCTATGATGGTATTTTTGTACCAGTCGGGCGAGTTGCCTAGAAACATTTTGTATAAATTATTTATCATATTTAAATCCTAATTCACATGAGATTAATCAGAGAACTCCACGAAACTTTCAAAGAAGATTCTAAGCTAATTATATTTTGCGATAACAAGATTTTATATGATCAGGCTGAAAATACTTATAGTTTTGAAATAAAAGATTTAAATTTATTAAACCAATCAAGCCCTAATTTAGCTATAGCCTTTATTGATGATCACTATGTTTATGTTTTGGATGTTGATAAAGATGTGAATATCCTAGGTCTATTCATGGATCCTGATGTGGTTCATTTTGTAGATCTAAGGCAAATGCTAGGTATTTTGGATCAATCCAGTTTTTTAATATTGTCACGGGCAACAATTCTAAAATCATGGCTATCTGATAATATTTTTTGTAGCATTTGCGGCAATGAAAACACATTTAATAAGAAAGAGGGTGCTTTTGAATGTTCATGCAACGCAGCTGCAAAATACCCAACCATATCTCCTTGTATAATTACCCTGATTTACGATGAAGATAATATCTTGCTAGGGAGAAGCAAATTCTTTCCTGCTAATATGTACAGCACTCTTGCTGGCTTTATTGAAGCAGGTGAAAATGCTGAAGAGGCATTAATTAGGGAGGTGAAAGAAGAGGTGAATGTTGAGATTTCAAATATTAAATATTACTCATCTCAATCATGGCCATTCCCAGCTCAATTGATGCTAGGTTATTTTTGCCAATATAAAAAGGGTGAAATTATTTTAAATGACGCTGAACTTGAAGATGCAAGATGGTTCAATATTAATGAATTACCCATTATTCCACCTGATGCCTCTATATCTGGTCAACTTATTCGCTCTTATATCGAGGGTCGTTTAAAGCTCTAGTAGGCTTCGGTGCTGGCGTAGGCGCAGGAGTAGGTGCTGGCGTAGGCGCAGGAGTAGGTGCTGGCGTAGGCGCAGGAGTAGCAGCAGGAGTTTGAGTTGAAGGCGCTGAAATTTTGTTATTTAAATTATTTCCATTCATAACTTCAGTCTGATTTTCCGTTTTGCTGGTCTGAGGATGCTTATTAGTTGTTTGCACACTTTTCTTTGGAGGTATGACCACTGGTTTTGAGCTTGTCTTATTCACAGTATTCTTTGGATTATTCGTCTTACCTTTGTTATTCGGCCTTACGCTTCGATTATTTTGCTTACTTTCATTTCTGGTATTTTTATTTATTCTTGGTTGACCTTTTTTATAGTTTCTTGGTCTTTTATTTTTAGAATTTTTTTTGTTTGATGATTTGAAGATTGAAAGAGTAAAAATAGATTTCAAAAATGCAAAAAACCCTTTCTTATTTTTTTTCTTAGGCATCCTCGGAGGAACAGAAACCTTTACCAATGGTTTCATTACTTTCTTATTTGAATTTACATCTCGCCAATCCATAGAAGGTTCTGGGCTATTTGGAGTCATTTCATGTGAAAATAATTTCTTTCCAGCAGGCGCTTTAACTCGTGCGACTTTGTAATATGGTCTTGATTTGTAGGGATCAGCTATAATTAGAATATTAACTTGATAGGTATTTTCAATGTTAATAATGTCTCTTCTTTTTTCATTTAAAAGATAACTTGAAACATCAGCTGGAACATAAACATGTATCTCACCAGTATTTTCTTTTGCAGCATCTTCGCTAATTATTCTTAAAATGGACTGGCCTAAAGAACGGGTACCCCGAACCTGTACATGTTGAATGTCATATGTTTCTTCTAGAGAAGGTCTAAGCCTTTGTCTGGAAAGCTCCAATAATCCAAATCTGGAAATTCCGGCAATTTGTATTCTCGCTCTATCAGATTGAACCGCAGATCTAAAAATGTTTTCTACTTTTTGTTGATGTTTTTCATCTTGCATATCAATAAAATCAATCACTATGAGCCCGCCCAAATCTCTTAATCTAAGCTGTCTAGCGATTTCCTTTGCAGCTTCCATGTTAGTTGCAAAAGCAGTTGATTCAATATCCTTGCCTTTAGTTGATCTTGCTGAGTTAACGTCAATTGAAACCATCGCTTCTGTTGGATCGATAACTATCGAACCTCCTGAGGGTAAAGATATCTCTCTTTGAAAGGCTAGCTCAATTTGACTCTCTATTTGATATCTATTAAACAAAGCAATGTCTTCATTATAGAAAATAACTTTATCGGCGTGATCCGGTATTACTGATTTTGCAAAATCTAAAGCTTCAGCATGAACAGCCTCATCATCAATCAGAATTTCCTCAATATCATCTCTGAAATAATCTCTGAACACTCTTAAAATCAATTTATCATCTTTGAATATAAGGCTTGGGCTTGGAGCATCATTTACAGAAGACTTTATTTGCTCCCAAAGATTCATTAAATAATCTAGATCCCATTTTAATTCCTCTGCAGATCTTCCCAGTCCTGCTGTTCTAACAATTATGCTCATGCCATCAGGTATTGGTAATTCATTCAGTGCATTTTTGATGTCGTCTCTTTCATCGCCTGATATTCTCCTTGATACACCACCAGATTTTTCAGAGTTAGGGATCAATACTATGAATCGTCCAGCAAGCGACAATTGATTTGATAGAGCTGCGCCTTTTGTACCGCGCTCTTCTTTTAAAACTTGTACGAGAATCTCGTCTCCCTCTTTAAGGGTGCATTTTTTCTTTCCTTCAGCGTCCTTTGTAAAGTACTCATTAGATAGCTCTTTTAGTGGTAAAAAACCATGTCTCTCACTACCAAAGTTAATAAATGCTGCATCTAAACTTGTCTCAACTCTTGAAACGGTGGCTTTAAAGATACTTCCTTTTAGTAAAGATTGAGCGTTAAATTCATTATCTAAGTCAAATAATTTTGCTCCATCCACTAACGCAACGCGTAGCTCATCAGAATATGAGCAATTAATTAGAATTCTTTTCATTGTTTTCTCCAGTACAGAGAAAGTGAATAGCACTAGTGCTTTTTGAGTTATCAGAGTCTTATCCCTTGGAGCTCTTCTAACTTACCCCATAATACATAGATGTATATCTGGAGCTTTTAAAACTTGTTTTATTCTTCTAGCACCCTTGTGCTATGTAAACTTTCTCTTATTATCATGCTGCTTTGCAGCATTGTTATTTTAATGCTCAGGCTCTTTGCCATAAGCTTTCTATAATTGAAGCTTTTTATTTATAAGCTAACAATTTCGAGTATTCTACCTCAATGGATGGCAAAAACCTAAATATAATAGAAGATCATGCTGGAAGACGCATTGATAATTATTTAATCAATGTTTATAAATCTCTTCCTAAATCAAAAATTTATAGCATGATTCGTAAGGGTGAGATAAGAGTTAACTCTGGCCGGATTAAACCCACCTATAAGTTGAAACTAAATGATGAAATAAGAATTCCGCCATATCTGATTGACTTCAATAATGATGAGCCTGATATAAAGATTCCACCCAGTCGAATAAAATCATTTAATTCATCTATTATTTATCAAAATGATGATTATATAGTTGTAAATAAAGAGCCTGAATTAAGCGTTCATTCTGGAACAAACAATCAGTTTGGTCTTATAGACATAGCTAGAGCTACATTTCCACTTTTAGAAATTGATCTATGTCATCGTATAGATAAATCAACATCTGGGTGTGTATTGTTATCAAAAAATAAAACATTTTTACGACACTTTAATAAACAACTTAAATCTAATGAGGTTGTAAAAAAATATGAAGCTATCTTGGTAGGCGTTATGAAAAATGATATGAAGATAGAAACAAAGATTGATCTTTCTACAAAGGAACATCATCACAGAGTTCAGGAAGCAGAGCATGGTAAAAAAGCAGTTTCTTTCTTTAAAATCCTAAAAAAATATAATACATTTAGTCATGTTGAAATCCTTATAACCACGGGAAGGATGCATCAAATTAGAGTCCAAAGCTCAAATCTTAATCACCCAATTGTCAACGATAAAAAATATGGATTATTTGATTTAAATAAATCTATTGCTAAAGAAACTTCGATAAATCGTCTCGCGTTACACGCTGCATCTATTTCATTTCTTGATCTAAATAGACAAAAAGTGAATTATCTGGCAACAAAAAATAATGAATTTGATATACTGCTTTCTCAGCTGAATAATTTAACTGTTAAAATTTAATTTATTCTGATAGGATGCATTTTTTTTAAAATATTATGGCAGTACAAAAAAGTAAAAAAACAAGATCAAAGCGCGGAATGATTCGTTCTCACGATCATTTATCAGATTTGACATTATCCACTGATCCAGTTTCTGGTGAAAGACATCTTCGTCATCAAATGACTGCTGATGGTTTCTATAAAGGCCGCCTAATCAAGGATTTAAGAAAACCAATAAAAGAAGTAGAGGATAACGAAACTCAAGACTAACCATGTCTTTTCCTGCTTTTTTAGCGTTTCCCGGTCAGGGCTCACAACATTTATCTATGCTATCAAAGGGCGGTCTATCCAAGATTGCTCTATCTGGTGAATATTCTTCTGTACTGGAATATTGCAGTGATCTAATATCCCATGATGCCTATAAATTAATTGAGGAAGGTCCTGAGGAATTAATCAATCAAACGTCAATAACCCAACCTCTTTTGCTACTTTGTTCTTATCTCCATTTCAAAAAATTGCAAGATTCTATTGATATTGCTCCTGCTTACTATGCTGGCCATTCTTTAGGTGAATATTCTGCTTTAGTTGCTGCTAATTCAATACCAGTTGATGTAGCTTTAAAATTAGTAAGAAAAAGAGGGGAGTTAATGGAATTAGCTCCAAAGGGATCAATGAGTGCGATTATGGGCTTAGAAGATATTATTATCAGTGATATATGTTTAGCTGCATCAATAGATGAAAATTCTCATGTTCAATGTGCAAATTTAAATTCACCAAATCAAACCGTCATATCAGGCCATGATGATGCAGTAAATAGAGCGCAAGATTTATGTCTTTCTAAAGGTGCTAAACGTGCGATAAAGCTTAAAGTTAGCATCGCATCGCATAGCAAATTAATGCTTAGGGCAGCAGATGAATTTCAAAAAGCTCTCGAAGCTGTTGAATTCTGTATGCCAGATACAAAAATTATTCATAATGTATCTGTTGATACTGCATCTTCGTCAAATGAGATCCAATCTTTATTAGTTTCACAATTGCACTCGCCAGTTAGATGGGTTGAAATATGCGGCTTTATATCAACATTGAATTTACCAATTATTGAATGTGGCCCAGGAAAAGTCCTATCGGGTTTATTTAAAGCCAATAAACTTGAATGTTATTTTTCTACTTCCGACGAAGATTTTTATGAGAAGATAAATAATTATGGATAAAAAAATAGTTTTTATTACTGGAGTTTCTAGAGGCATAGGATTAGAGATAGCTAAATGCTTTTTAAATGATGGGCACTTTGTCATTGGCACTTCCAGATCACATTTTAACCTTAGTGAGGCTCTAGGCTCAGATCAGTGTCTTCATATGCCTTTAGATGTTACAGACAGAGATCAAGTTAAAAGCTGTTTGGAACAACTAAAGACACTGGAAAAAATTCCAAATGTTTTAATTAATAATGCTGGGATAACTAAAGATCAGCTTTTTTTAAGAATGAAAGATGAGGACTGGGATGAAGTGATAAATTCTAATCTCACAAGCGTTTTCAATATAACTAAATTGTTTATTAAATCCATGGTGAAAAATCGGTCTGGAAAGATCATAAATATTTCTAGTGTTGCTGGGCTAATGGGTAATCCAGGTCAAGTGAATTATTCTGCTAGCAAAGCAGGCTTAGGCGGTTTTACAAGGTCATTAGCAAAAGAGGTTGCTGCTAGAAATATAACAGTTAATTGCATTGCTCCTGGATTCATTGAGACTGATATGACTAATCATTTTAAGAGCGATGAACTAGAAAATATATTAAAACAAATTCCAAAAAATAAAATGGGCAATCCTCAAGATATTGCTAATTTAGCACTATTTTTAGCTTCTTCTAGTGCCGACTACATCACCGGTCAGACAATCTCTGTTGATGGTGGACTTTATATGAATTGATGATTTTATATGTTTTTTGTTGAAATGTTGTAGAATAGATTTCTTTAAACGGAGGATGCCTTGTGAGTATCGAAGAAAGAGTAAGAAAAATTGTTTGTGAGCAACTTGGTGTTGGCGATGATGAGGTTAAAAATGACTCTTCATTTGTTGATGACTTAGGTGCTGACTCACTTGATACAGTAGAACTTGTAATGGCTCTTGAAGAAGAGTTTGAGCTTGAAATTGCTGATGAAGAAGCAGAAAAGATTTCGACCGTTCAAGAAGCTGTAAATTACATCAATTCAAACAGCTAATCATTTCTTAAATGAAGCAACTACACAGAAGAGTTGTAGTTACTGGTTTGGGCATACTATCACCAATAGGTAACTCTGTTGATGATGCCTGGTATTCATGCATTGAAGGTAAGTCAGGTATTACTTCTGTTGATATTGGATTAAAAAATAATCCAGTAACAATCGGTGGTCGTTTAAAGGATTTTAATCCAGAAAATTTTCTTGACTCTAAAGAGATCAGAAGAATAGACCCATTTATCCAATACGGCATTATCGCTGCTAATCAGTCCATCGAGCATTCTGGAATACTGGAATCTAATATTGATTTAACAAAGGTCGGCGTTAATTTTGGAGCTGGAATTGGCGGCATTGATACCATTGAAAAGAATAAAGTTCTATTAGAAGAAAAAGGCTATAAAAAAGTTTCTCCATTTTTTGTTCCAGGCTCTATTGTAAATATGATTTCTGGGCTTGTTTCAATAAAACATGGTTTTATGGGCCCAAACACTTCTGTTGTAACAGCTTGTTCAACGGGTAATCATTGCATAGGAACAGCTGCTAGATCTATTGCATGTGGAGAAGCTGATGTAATGATAGCTGGGGGTGCGGAAATGGCTTCTACACCTCTCTCAATTGCAGGGTTTATTTCAGCCAGAGCTCTTTCCTTGAATCCAAACCCTGAAGTGGCAAGCAGACCTTGGGACAAAGACAGAGATGGGTTTGTTTTATCTGATGGAGCAGGATCGTTGGTTTTAGAGGATTATGATCATGCCAAAGCTCGAGGCGCAACAATTCATGCTGAAATTATTGGCTTTGGTGCAAGTTCTGATGCCTACCATATGACAGCACCACCTGAAGATGGCAGGGGAGCAGCCTTAGCAATGTCAAATGCAATTAATGATGCTGAAATCAACTTATCAGAAGTTGATTATATAAACGCTCATGGTACCTCAACACCTTTAGGGGATATTGCAGAAACCATTGCTCTAAAAAAAGTATTTGGTGATGTTGTACCACAAATTAGCTCTACTAAATCTATGACTGGTCATACTTTGGGTGCAGCTGGTGCAATTGAATCAATTTTTTGCATTAAGGCAATCAATGAAGGAATTGTGCCTCCAACCATTAACCTTGATAATCCTGACCCCCTTTGTGATTTGAATTACACCCCATTAGTCTCAACTGAGAAAGAAGTGGTAATTGCAATGAATAACTCTTTTGGATTTGGGGGAACGAACTCTACACTTGTCTTCAAAAAAATCTAAATTTTCTATTTTTTTACTCACCCTAATTATAGCTCTTATTGCTGTACTAGGATCTTCTGAATCAATTGCTTATTCTAGAGTTGACGATAATCGAGATTTTTATAATGTTGAAGAGGGCGCTTCTTTTAATTTAATACTCGAAGATTTTCAATTACCGCTTCTAAAAAAAATTCTATTAAAGATCTATTTTAAAAAAAATACTGTCAATGTAGTTCAAGCTGGACATTACAATCTTAAAGATAAGTCATGGAAAGATTTTATTTCCTCAGTAGCCAATGGCGATGTGGTTGTGTTCAGGCTAAATATTCCTGCTGGTAAAAATTTATATGAGATTAAAGACATACTTGCTAACTCATATTTAAATAATGATTGTAATAATTTTGAGTGCTTGAATGACAGTCTTGAATTTATTGAGGGAACATTAAAACCAGATACTTATTTTTATAAATATGACTCCTCAGCAGCTACTATATTGCAACGATCTCAGGATGAATTTATCAAACTAGCAAACGACCTTTGGTCAAAGAAAAATCCCAACAGCCCATTAAAAAGTCTATCTGACGCTATTATACTTTCCTCTATAGTTGAAAAAGAGGCAGGTAATGACGATGAGAAGACTGTTATAGCTGGTGTATTTCTACATAGGCTATCTATAGGCATGAGATTACAGGCTGATCCAACAATTATTTATGGTTTATTGCCTGGATTTAATGGCAATATTACAAAAGCAAATCTAAGGGATAAGAACAATATTTATAATACATACCAAATATCAGGCCTGCCTCCCACACCCATATCAACAATTAGCCAATCATCTTTGGAAGCAGTAATATTAGGTATGCAAAATGATTATCTATACTTTGTCGCCAAAGGAGATGGAACTCATAAATTTTCAAAAACTTATAGTGAACACCTTGATGCTGTTAATAAATATCAACTAAATTGAACTATGAAATTGATAACGTTTGAAGGAATTGAAGGAGTAGGCAAATCCACTCAAATAAATTTGATATTAGAATGGCTCAAAACCAAAGGTTTTTCTACAAAACTTCTTAGGGAGCCTGGATCAACTGATTTTGGAGAAAAGATCAGGGAGTTACTATTATCAAAAGAATCTAATATTTCAGCTCATACTGAATTATTACTCATGTTTGCAGCAAGATCAGAGATGATTTCAGAGCATTTAATTAATAGCACATGCGATTTTATTCTTTGCGATAGGTATTATCATGCTTCTATTGCTTACCAGGGATATGGAAGAAAGCTTTCACTTGATTTAATTGATCAATTAATCAAAGGTATAAATTGTCCAACGCCTGACTTAACCATAATTTATGATCTTGATGTGAAGACTGGCTTCAAAAGAAAGGCTAATGATGTTATTGACAGAATTGAATCCTCTGGAATTGATTTTTTTGAAAACGTACGAAATGGTTATAAAGAATTAGCAAATGCTAGGGCGGAAGTAGAAATTCTGGATGCCTCTCAGCCAGTTGAATTAATAAGCCAACAAACTAAAAATTTAGTTGAGCGTCTATTTTAAAATGAGCGTAGATCGATATCCATGGTTAAAAGATGAAATAGATGCATATAAAAATATAAACTTTTCATCATCAACAATTATCGAAGGCGAATCAGGTCTGGGCAAACAAGAGCTTGCTAAATATTTCGCACAAACATTATTGTGCTCTAATGAACTAATTCCTTGTCATAACTGCAACTCGTGTAATTATTTTTTAGCTGGTTCGCATCCTGATTATTGCTTTCTTTCTGAAGATGATTGTTCGAGTGTCTTGCACACATATTCTAAAGCCAAAAAAGAGTCCTTAACTTCAAAAAAAATTGAAGGCGTTAGATCTATGAATGAGTTCATTGCTATGAGTAATTCAGTCTCAGAGCAACGAGTTGCTGTGATTTTTGATGCACATTTAATGAATATCAATGCGCAAAATGCACTGCTCAAAACTTTAGAAGAATTACCTGACAACAAGCATATCTTCATAGTCTCAAATCAACGTAAATATTTTTTACCAACCATTTATAGTCGATCAAGTTTAATTTCAATTAAAAATCCTGATCCGCATATTGTTAATCAATGGATTTTGGATCAAGGTTATATTGATTTTTCAACATTAAATTTTGCGCCTGACTCAACCCCGCTAGAGATTGAAAGGCTTATTAATAATGATAAAGCTGGGCAATACATTGAGATTTCTCAAAACCTTAATTCTTATTGCCTTGGCGAAACAACAACGCCTGATTTAATGAAATTTTATAAAGAAACTAACATCTCATTTGATGAAAAGATTAACTCTATCATTCTTTTTTTAAAAACATGCATAGGGATCAATCAAGATTTTTATAAACCACATCCCTAC
>Ga0115550_1000565_pt1 | contig 31151 bp, 19 predicted proteins | sample COGITO_mtgs_1005_FD_87177 | JGI IMG/M metagenome (GOLD analysis project Ga0115550, IMG submission 87177) | Pelagic marine microbial communities from North Sea - COGITO_mtgs_100511 | ecosystem: Environmental > Aquatic > Marine > Epipelagic | place: Germany:Helgoland, sampling site Kabeltonne...
GATATAGCCATAACAAATCACAGTTAATATGAACGCTTTTTTAAATCCAAAACCATCTATCAAACTGCCAAATGCGAACGGAATAATTGCGCCACCCACAATTGCCATACAAAGCAATCCTGATGCCTGAGCTTTAAGGTCTCCTAAACCTTCTAAGGTTAAAGTAAATATGGTTGGAAACATAATTGAATTAAACAATCCTACTGCTAGAATAGACCACATAGAAATCAATCCTTGCGTATTAATAGATATTAATATCATAAGAATTGCCAATGAAGCAAACATACTCAAAACCTTTCCAGCGTCCATTATTTTCGTTAGGTAGGCTCCAATAAATCGACCAATCATAGCACCTCCCCAGTAAAATATGATAAAAATTCCTAGCAACGATTTCGGATCTGAATTAGAAAATGTTTTATTAAAAACACTTGCGATCGTATTAGCGATGTTCATCATCATTTCATTCTCCATTACAATGACTGCTAAATTCATGTCACTAAAATAATTCACTAAGAAACTACCAATTGCAACTTCTGCTCCTACGTAAACAAAAATACCCAGTGCCCCCATAAGCAACAACTTATTTTTTAGCAAAGACAAGTACCCACCTTTAGGACTTTCTTGCATCACTTTGGGTAATTTTATAAAAGCAAAAATTAATGCCAATATACCAATAAAAGCAGCTATCAGTAAAAATGGTGTTTGAACTGTTGCTGCCTCAGCTGAATAATAATCTACTTTCTCTAAAGCTGTCAATAGATTAATTTCTTCAGAGGTCTTAACGGAATCACTCAACAAGAATAATGCACCCACAATTGGCGCTATAGTGGTTCCTAAAGAATTAAACGCCTGTGATAGGTTTAATCTACTAGAAGCATCTTCTTCTGAACCGAGTAAAGCTACGTAAGGATTGGCAGCAACTTGGAGTACAGTAATCCCTCCAGCTAATGTAAAGTAGCCAATTAAAAAAACATTAAAATTTCTGTATTCGGCAGCTGGATAAAAAAGTAAACAGCCTAAAGCCATAATTATTAAACCTAAAACAATTCCTTTTCTATATCCGATTTTAGACAAAAGAGCTCCTGCCGGTACTGAGACCACAAAAAATGCTGTAAAAAATGCAAATTGAACCAAAACCGTTTTGGCATATGACATTTCAAAAACATCTTTTAATCTTGGGACTAAACTATCTACTAAAACAGTGATAAAACCCCAAAGGAAAAATAGGGTAGTTAAAAAAATGAGTGCACTTCTGTATGATTTGTTAGTTGACATGATAAATTTTATTAAATATGTTTATTTTTTTATTAGAGATTTTTTTAGGGTAATATTGATCTATTATATTTTACTTTGGTTGCTTACCCATTTTAAATTCTATTTTTCCTCCAGCTATTAATTGCTCGTGCGTAAAAAAGGAAGTTTCTAATTTTTCCCCATTCAATTTAGTAGTTTGAATGTATTTATTTTCACGACTGTTGTTTTTAGCTTTTATGATGAATTTCTTCCCTGTTGGTAAATTTATTTCTACTTCATCAAAAATTGGACGACCAATCGAATAGGTGGGATCTCCTGGATTAAACGAATAAAAACCCATTGCATTTAAAACATACCAAGCAGACATTTGTCCACAGTCTTCATTTCCGGCCAATCCATTGGGATTATTAAAATACAATTCGCTCATAATTTGGTCTGTAACTTCTTGAGTTTTCCATGGCTGTCCGACAAAATTATACATGTGTGAGATGTGATGACTGGGTTCGTTTCCATGTGCATATTGCCCAATGAGACCCGAAATATCTCCAGAAACATCATCTCCAGTTAATTCCGAACTCGTAGAAAATAAGACGTCTAAATTTTTAATAAACGTTTCTTTACCACCTACTAAATCTACTAAACCTTCAACATCATGAGGTACAAACCAAGACCATTGATAGGCATTTCCTTCTGTATAATCATCTTTTCTATGTTTAGAAAAACGAGGATCAAAAGGCTCACGCCAATTTCCATCTTGATTTTTTCCTCTCATAAAACCAACGTCTTTATCGTAATACTGCGTGTATTTTTTAGAGCGTTTCATAAAACGATTGTAATCGTCTGTTTTTCCTAAATCTTTTGCCATTTGTGCAATACACCAATCATTATATGCATATTCTAAGGCTTTAGAAACAGATTCGTTTTCTAGGTCAGCAGGAATAAAATCCATCGTTTCATTATAGAGTTTCCCTTTTGGCATTAAAATATTTTTGACTCTTTTTGATGGAAAAAAGATATCTGTTGTGTCATACGTTGATGCATGAACAACGGCTTCATAGGCTTTATTTACATCAAAACCTCGAATTCCTTTAGTGTAGGCATCTACAATTACGGGAACGGAATGATACCCAATCATACACCCGGTGTAATTCCCTTGTAATTCCCACATTGGCAAAACACCACCTTGATCGTATTTTGTTAAAAGTGTATTTATAAATTCGTTAGTTTTATTAGGATCTGTAATTGTTTTTAAAGGATTGTAGGCTCTAAAAGTATCCCACAACGAGAACACTGTATAAATTTTTTCTTCATCAGATTGATGAATTTCTCTATCCATTCCTCTATATCTAAAATCGACATCAGAAAACGTATTTGGACTTATAGACGTATGATATAGACTTGTGTAGAAGATTGTTTTTTCATCTTCGGTACCTCCTTTAACATTGATTTTTGATAATTCTTTTTTCCAAGTTTCATGCGCTTCATCTTTAACCTTATCAAAATTCCAATGATTAATCTCTGCCTCTAAATTTTTATTGGCACCTTCATAATCAACAGATGAAATCCCAACCTTTGCCAAAACGTCTTCACCCGCTTTTGTATTAAAGGTTAATACGGCCACTAATTTTTTTGACAGCTTGTTTGGCAACGTTTCAATTTTTTTTCCGTTTTCGAAAAAAGTAACCGTAAAGGGTTTACTGAATTTTGCATTAAAAAAAATATCTTGAGTGACCGCCCACCCTCCAGACCCTTTATAGCCTGCTATTTCAGTATCAGAAATTAATTTAAATTCATGATTTGGTTTATGATCTGGATAAATTGAATGCGATAAATCTATAATGAGACCCGATTTACCTTCTTTGTTGAAGGTATATTTATGAAAACCAGCTCTTCTAGAAGCCGTTAGTTCTGCTTTGATATTGTAATCTTTTAATAAAACGGAATAAAACCCTGGTGATGAAACTTCATCATCATGATTAAATCGAGAACGATATCCTGAGTCTGGGTCTTCTGGAGTTCCTGGAACTACTTTCGCATCACCAGAAAAAGGCATAAATAAAAAGTCGCCTAAATCACTAATTCCTGTTCCACTTAAATGGGTATGAGAAAACCCTAAAATCGAAGTATCTGTGTGATGATAGCCACCACAAGCATCCCAGCCCAAAGTTCTAGTATCTGGACTTAGTTGTACCATTCCATACGGCGTCGTAGCGCCAGGAAACGTATGTCCGTGTCCACCAGTCCCTATAAATGTATTTACATATTTTGTGTTATCAACAGATTTTTTAATTATTTCTTCTGTGACTTGACTAAAAGAGAAAAGACCTATTACCGTAAGAAGTAGTAAATAAATTTTTATATTTTTCATAAGTGATTTCTTGTTAGTTTTTAAAATTGTTTGGTATCAGAGATGGATCTGTACCCCAATTTTTATTTGGATATTTCCCCATTTCTAATGTGATGGTTGCACCATTAATAAGATCGGTGTGTGTAAACCAAGGTCCTTTTAGTTCTTTTCCGTTTAAGGTTGCTGACTGTATGTATTTGTTAGTTTCATTGCAGTTGGGGGCATTTATGGTGAATTTTTCACCATTTGGTAGATGGATGCTGATTTTTGAAAACAACGGACTTCCAATCGTATAAACGGGGATTCCTGGCGTTATGGGATAAAAGCCCATTGCAGAAAAAACGACAAAAGCAGACATGCCTCCTCCATCTTCATCTCCTGGAATACCAAAAATATTGTCCTTAAACCAAGTGTTTAAAAGCATTCTAATTTTCTTTTGCGCTTTCCAAGGGGAATCTGTAAAATTGTATAAATAGGGGATATGAAAACTGGGTTCATTTCCCATTGAATATTGTCCAACGATGCCTGTGAAATCTGGAAATCTTGCATTTAAAGCATAGGTAGATCTTCCTAAATCTTCTCTAAACATCTGATCTAAACGTTCTTCAAATGTTTTTCTTCCGCCCATTAACTCTTGCAATCCTAAAATATCTTGTTGTACATTCCACACATAGGTCCACCCATTATTTTCATCATAATAATCTCTACCACCCATTCCGCCATCAAATTTTGGATCGATATCAATCCAATTTCCCTTGGCATCTTTTGGCATAAAAAATCCCTTTTCCTTCCAATATAAATTTTTGTAGTTCCGTGCTGTTTTGGAGAAGTATTTATAATCTTCTTTTTTCCCTAGTTCCTTCGCAAATTCTGCTAAAGCCCAATCATCATAGCCTTGAGCTAAGGTAACCGCAACCGATTGTCTTTTTTCAAAATCATGTACTCTAGGCTCTGTTTCTTTTTCTCCAAGCTCTAGTGCTGGAAAATAACCAAGTTCCAAAGCGAGTTTATCAAGAGGGGCATGGGCGCCCATTTTCCATGGAATCATGGTGCCTTCTAACGCATTTTTTTTCATGGCCTGATAAGCTATTTCTGCATCAAAATTAGTAACTCCTTTTCTGTAAGCGTCTAATAACATGATGGTCGAGTGGAAGCCATTCATTGGAGGTGCATCTCCGTGAATTTGAGGGAATTGAGGTAACCAACCCGATTGTTCATACATCCTTACGTAAGAAGCCATCATATCAGATTCCATTTCGGGTTGTAAAATATAGCGTAAGGGATGCAATGCTAAAAAGGTATCCCAAACCCAATCATCTGCATAAAAGTCTTGTTCTCCTTCGTGAATTTTTTGATCGTAATTACTGTAATAGGTTCCGTCTTCAGAAATATTTATCATTCGTTCATACGAACGATACAGAGCAGTATAAAACGTTCTTTTGTACGCGTCAGTGCCACCTTCAACTTCAATTTGATTTAATAAATTAGACCATTTTTTATGCGCTTTTTCTTTTACGGTTTCAAAATTGAAATCTGGAATTTCTCTTTCTAAATTTTTCTTTGCTTGCTCACTACTTATAAATGAGAGTCCGTATTTAAATTGAATTTGTTTGATGTTTGCATCGTTCCAAGTCATCCAACAATTGAGGGCGTTTTCTGGTGTTTTTATAGATGTAAATGCTCCTTTTTTGTCTGTTACGGCGTACACATAGCCCAACATGCCTTCAAAAGATTCGGTTCCCGTAAGAGACCCATCGTCATTTAATTGCCAATCATCACCCGTTAAATCGCTTAGATATAATTTTCTACTAGTGTTGTTGTGATATGTAAATTTAAAGATACCTGCTTGTGCAGCGGGTGTAAATTCTGTCGTAATATTATAATCTTCTAGCCAAGTAGAGTAGTAGTGAGGGTGTGCAATTTCTAACTCTTGATCCCAAGCAGAAATCGGTTTGTCAGCTTCATTGATAGCCCCTGAAACAGGCATAATATTGAAAAGTAAATCAGACCGGTGCTTTCTTGTTGTTAATGGAAATGAAGTGATTTGATCGTCTCTATAATCTTTTCTTTCTGGATACATCCTTACCATAGAGTTTGGCAAATGTATACGTGTTCTTGTCGGTTGTAAAAAAGGCGCAACCCCTCCAATTTGTGGATCTACATAGTTTACAGTATCAACATGTTTTGCTGAGTTACACGAAAATATGAATAGAGAAATTACCATTATTTTTATACAAATAATAAATTCTATTTTTGGTAGTAATTTCTTTGAATTCATCAACTAAGGGATTATTTTTTATTAGGATAAATGGGCTGCTCTTTTGTTAGAGGAATTTCATTGCGCAACATTTTGGTAGCTTGTCCTGTTTGCCACAGATAATAATCTGACGGTAGGCCTTCATAGGTTAGAAATTTACTTTCTCCTACGGGAGGGGTGTTATCGACTTTAAAAATACAGGTGCCTTCATCAATTTCATCAAACATGGCAACGTAAATTGTTTTTACATCAGATGAAATTGCATTATAAAATTGCCGCCACAAGAGTTCCCCTTTTAAGCGTGGTATTTGATTGAAAATAGTTAGGTCGTTTTTCATATTTGCCCAACTAAATCCTGGAAAAACAACCGGCATATACATCAAATCATTTTTAGTACACCATTGCTGATCTTTTACCGTATAGTCTTCTTTATGCTGATCTGCGGATTCTAGATTATGATATCTTCCAGGTGTCCATGGATGTACAATATCAGCCATCTTAATTACTTCGTGTAATTTAGGATCCTTAACGGCATCTCGGTCTAACGTTCTCCATCCTGTTGGAACGCCTAATAGCACAACACAATTTCCGTATTTCGGATCGTTTTTAAAGAAATTAATGAGTTCTTTGATATTCTCTAAAGTGTATTTTCTATTTTCAAAACCAACGCCCCAAAGAGAAACCACTGCTTTTCCTTTATAGGTTAAAACATTCGGGTTTGTGGGGTCATTTATCTTATATTTTCTAACGAGTTGTTTCCAATCTTTTATAGTGGTTTCTACAACATTAGTACTGTCAGTTCCTGATAGATCGTACATTAAACTCAATACTCTGTTGTTGTTTTTTGCAGCTTTAAAACAGTTGTCAAAAACAGTATTATAATTGTCACTTCTTTTTTTACCTCTAGTTAAGCCAATAACAAAACGTTGTGCAAACACACCATCAATGCCATACTCATTCATCCATTTGAAGTGAAGGTCAACTGTTTTATAATCTGCGGAACTAAAAACAAATGCGGGTTTATCACTTTTATATTTAAAGGCTGTTTGATATTGATTGCTTTGTTGAATTTCATCCATTTCTGGCCAAAAATCTATCGAAGCACTTCCGGGATAAAATTTAGCGTTATTGCCATAGTGTTTCCAATTTAATTTTGATCCATCCCCTTTAGCATTAAACCATCCTTGATAACCCGCTAAGATTTTACCTTCAATGGCGTTATTAGTTTGCGGAAGACTTTTTTTAGTGAGGGTGTCACTATTTGTATTGCTTTTACAACTTATTAAAAGTGAAATACTAAAGAAAGAAACAAGTAGAGTTAATTTATTTTTCATAGAAATTAATTTACTTTAAATTCTTCTCTTAAAACTTGAAGGAAATCATCTCCATAAGTATCTGCGGATTCTAATTGAGTTCCTCTATTCCAATCATTAAAAGAATCAATAAGAACGATTTTACTAGCGCCAGAAGCTCTTCTGGCTATATTACTAAAATCTCTAAACCAATCTTCATCTTTATCAAATACAGTGATGTTACTTCCTGAATTAATTATTTTTAAATTTATGGAAGGAGAAATTGTGGGAATATATTCGATGTTATATCCCAACCAAGTCTCTTTATGATATCCCCAAGCGATATCAACAAACTTATGGAAGTTAGTGACTCTATCGTTTGCATTCTTATTAATAGTGGCATAGGTGTTATGAGTCACAGCATCGACCCCGTTTATAAACCTAAAGTCAAATCTTAAAGTAGGCGACCAATCATTTTGCATCCCTATTAAATAAAGTTCGATGCCAAGATCAGATAATTCAGCTCTCATTTGCTGATATAAAGCAGCATTGTCATTGGAATGAAGATTGTGGCTATTAAACATATAGACTATGTTTTTACCATCGGTTTTCATGTAGTTAGGCTGGTCAAAATAAGGGATCATTAATTTAAAATCATCAATAAATCGTTGTACCAAGCCTTTGTCTTCAATACGATTGTTGTTGTTTATTCCCATATTTCCAAAATTATAGGAAAAAGCAAAATTCACGTCTTGTGCATTGGGAGCCGACTGTACACCGTCAATGAATCGTGTATCGGCATTATTTTGGTTTTGATTATTAGCAGATCGAAATCTAAAAATGAAAAAATCTATCCCTGCAGTTTGTGCTTGATTTACATGGTGTTCATACACCACTGGATCCCCAATATTTCCGTTGTAAATTCCAATACTAGGTTCTTCAGGAACGGTACTTTTTCTTCCAAAAGTGGAGTATTGTGCACCCACAATATAATCTGACGTTACAGGAACAATTGGAATGGTATAGTTTAAGATACCATCTTCTCCCGTTACGACATCATCTTCAGTACAAGAAAATGAAATTAGAAAAATTGACATTAAAAATAAATAGCTATGTTTTTTCATTTTATAAATCTTAAATTATTTTATAGTTTACCCCTTCAGCAATTAAATCATCTTCAGAATCGCCATAAAAATTTGTTCCAAAATCCTGGTTAATCTCAGGAACTAGTGTTTCCCATTGAACTGGGCTATAGTCTTCTGACTTATTCATTTGTAAGGTGTTGTAAAGTGTATTTCCTCCCAAATTGAGAATTGCGTCCTGGAATGCAGCATTGTTTAGACCGCCTTCACTTAAAGGCGGGTAAACCATTCTTTCTGGTAGAGGCGCGTAATCAAGACCGGTTGCACCATCCGGAGCAAATTGATCGATTAGAGGTAACGCTCTCGTTCTTTTTTGCATGCACCAAATGTCATGTCCTTGATTATAACTAGCGAGCCATCGTTGTCTTGTTATTTTGTCTAAAGGATCATTTGAAATACCGCTTGTAACCACACCAAATAAACCTCTGTCTCCTACACTAGAAGTTCCCCATTGAATTCCGGCTCTATTTTTATACTCAGTGACTCCAGTTGCGCCATACTGTTGAAACGAAGCATCGATACCTTCATAGTAATACTGTTCTGCTGATCTCGATCCCCCCCAGCCTTTATGCTGTGCTTCCGCTTTGATGAAGTTTATTTCGGCGTAGGTAATTATATTATAACTCATGTCTTGAGCCATAAATAAATCTAATTTAGGTCTGCTAAACCTTCTGTTTGCCAATCCGTTTAATATATTGTCATTTTGATTTAGACCCCAACCTTCTACGCCTGCATTTCCACCCAAAGGTCTTCCAAAATAGGGCAATTCATATTCTACTGTAATTTTTTCTGTAGTCGATCCAGATCTAAAAACGACATCTGTAATAGTTATTGGATCGTTAGAGGGTTCTACTAATTTATACAGTCTTGGATCTTTATACGTTTTAAGATTTAGAAGAAAATGTAAATTCATATAAGGAACAACATCATCATTCGCTTCTACAAAAACGTATCTAGAATAGTTAAAAGACCAATTTTCTTGTTCTAAACCCCATTTCATCATAGCGTTTTCTGCATTTGAACTAATTAAGTTTCCTTCATTTGCCATCGAATCGGAGCCGTGTTGTTGTGCTAAAGCAGGAAACCCCTCTGAAATTCTAAGTGCAATTTTTAAGCGCAATGAATTGGCGAATTTTTTCCATTTAGTAAGGTCTCCATTAAATATAGGATCATGTGCTAACGTGTCTCCAGAAACATCTAAATTTTCAAAAGCAGTTTTTAATTCAGCTAAAATATCTGTGTAAATAAATTCTTCAGAATCATAGGCAGCTGCGTTTTCTCCCTGTAAAGCCTCTTGATAAGGTACGGGTCCAAATGTAGATACTAAAATTGAATACACATAGCTCTTCCATATTTTGGCAATATAGACTCTATTGTTATAATTAGAATCACCAGAACAACGGTCAATGATGTCTTGATTGTTTTTAAGAATATTTACATAAAATTTCTTCCAGTATTGGTCTAGTGCTTGTTCTGTATAAAAATACCGATTGAACTGACCTCCTTTACCGCCATAGAAACTAGCGTAAGTGTTGTATAATTGGTCGTTCATAATACCACCAACGAGGTCTAAAGTGTTTTTTACAACTCCAGTAAAAAGAGTGCCTGGGGATGCCTCATTAAATATAAACTCATTCGTATTGATTTCTTCAAAATCGTTTGTACAGGACATTGAAACTAAAATTATTAATAGCGATAATTTTAAGTTGATGTACCTCTTGTTCTTCTTCATATTTTCCATAATTAAAATACTATTTTTAAATTAGCACCAACAGTTCTTGTAGGTAAAAATGAACCAAACTCTATACCTTGTCCATTACCAGATGTTGTGCCTGCCTCTGGATCTATTCCTTGAGGTGTATTTCTATAAATTGTCCATAAATCTCTTCCAACAACTGAAATTTTAAGGTTTTTTATACCCTTTAATTTTTTAATCATTTTTGCAGGAAACGTATAGCCGAAAACAACTTCTCTTAATTTCACATAAGAAGCATCGTAAATGAATCGTCCTTGATCTTGAACTCCATCAAAACCATATAGTTGTGGGTTTAACCATCTTTGAGAATACACAATATTACCATCATCGTCTCTTTCAGCAATCCAATTACCATCCTCATCTTCCACTCCTAAAGCGGCTCCTTCATAGATAGCACCTTTGACTCTGTCAGCATCTCCGTAATCATTCCCAAATAACCCTATTCCTTGTCTTTCATTATTATTTTCTCCCAATATGAGGGATGAAAGTAAATACGCTTCTCTTCCTTGTAATGATTGTGCATGCATTCCGTGATTTACAGCTTTAATCATGGTGGCGGAAAATAACTCTCCACCCATTTTTACATCAATTAAAAAGTTTAAATTAAATCCTTTATAGGAAAAAGAGTTCTTTATATTTCCAATCCAGTCTGCTTGTGCATTTCCTAAATATTGGTCATCATCCCAACGGACTCTTCCATTAGGTAAAACTAAGGGCGTTCCTGTTTCTGGATCTTTTGCTTGCGTATTCCCCCTAATATTACCAAAGGTCTCTCCAGCTTCTGCATACACTCCAACATTGAAGAAATTTCTCAACAATAATCGATCAACTCCATCGGCTAGAGACACCACTAAAGATTCATTTTTGGACCAATTTATATTTGTAGTCCATTTAAATTGATTGGTTAAGATTTTTGCCGATAGAAACAATTCTAAACCTTTATTTTGAATTTCTCCAGCATTAATAATTTTTGAAACAAAACCAGATGTCGGAGTGACTTGTACTGGAACAATTTGATTGTTTGTGGATGACCTATAATAAGTAGCATCTAAGCTAACCCTGTTATTAAATAACTTAGTTTCAATTCCAAATTCTGTTGAGGACGTTAATTCTGGTTTTAATTCTAAATTTTTACGTTGATTTTGTAGTGTCAACCATTGAGTGCTGTTATAGTTACCGCCCTCAATATAATTATTTATTATTCTGTCAAATGACGTATCATTTCCTACTTGAGCATAGGAAGCTCTTACTTTTCCAAAGGTTAGGATGTTATTTATAGGTAAGAATTTGGTAAAGACTGTAGTACCACCTATTGATGGATAAAAATAGGAGTTATTGCTTGAAGGAAGGGTAGACGACCAATCATTTCTTCCCGTAATATCAACAAAATAGGTGTCATCGATCCCTAAAGAAAATGAACTAAAAACAGAGTTAATTGTTTTATTATTTGGAAGGTGAATTACAGGAGAAAATTCATCCCCATTTGATAAACTCATGATATCTCTTTCTAGAAGTGAAATTGCCGTTTTTCGTGTTCCGGAGGTTCTTAGATCAAATCTATTAGCACCTAATATGGAAACAATTGAAATATTGTTAATTTTTTTGGTGTAATTTAAGATCGCTTCATAATTCCTGTTTTCTCTTAAAACATTAATTTCTCTGAACAATCCATTTGGACCATAAGCAGCTCCTACATTGTTAAATTCAAATCGATCGACATCATTAACAACTCCATTAACTCTTGTTTTTAGACTTAAATCTTTTAATATATCCCATTTTAGAGTCACATTAGCAATTACTCTATTGGTGATATCTTGATTTGTGTTTTCGTATATATTCCAGTAGGGATTATTAAAAGGCCCCTCGTAATTAAAGGCATTGTTATCGTCGTCTTTATAAGGAAATAAGTTTTCTCTAGACATGTTAGGTAAGATGTACATATAGTTGTTGGCAGGATTTCTTTCACTTCCATTTCTATACATTCTGTTGTCTACCCTCTGATTCACATAAATCAAACTAGTATTTACTTTTAGTTTGTCAGAAATTTCTTGAGAGAAACGTACCGCAACATTATTCCTATTGACTCTTTCAGTTCTATCGATAACATGATCCCCTAAGGTGTTAGAATATGAAAAACGAAATGTGTTTTTCTCTGTAGCTCTACTAAATGATAGCGTATTAGTAGCGACTGTCCCTACTTTATAGAGTTCTTTAACATTATTAACGTTGGGTTTATACGTACCAACTTCACCGTTATAATCTAATATTTGTTGCCCTAAAAAAGGCATTCCATAAGCCCTTCTGAATGCCCCAACAAGAGGGAGACCTGTAGTTGGGTCTAATTTTCCAACATTAGGGGTTAATCGAGCATTATCTCCAGCACCATATACATACTGATAGTGAGGATACTCTCTATTTGAGATCACAGAAAAATTCGAATTTATATTTACTTTAATTTTCCCTTTACTGTTTTCGGCTTTTTTAGTGGTAATGATAATAACACCGTTTGAGGCTCTTGAGCCATAAAGTGCTGACGCATTTGCGCCTTTTAAAATTTGAATAGAGTCTATATCGTCTGGATTTATGGAAGAAATAGGACTTCCAAAATCGATATCATCTCCACCATTCCAAACGGAAACGCCACCATCTCCAGGCGAGCTGTCTAGTGGTATTCCATCCACAATATATAAAGGTTGATTATTACCTGTAATAGAAGTCAAACCTCTAATAATAACCCGTGTTGATCCGGTAGGCGTAGAGGAGCTAACAACCTGGACTCCTGCAGCTTTTCCAGCTAGAGCATTTAAAAAGTTTGTAGATCGAGCCTCTTTCATATCTTCCGAATCTACCAATTGAGTAGAATAAGAAAGTGATTTTTTATCTCGTTTTATACCTAATGCTGTAATTACAATCTCATCTAATTCTTCTGTAGATTCTTCAAGTACAGCATTGATTGTTTTGCTGTCTTTAGAGAAATTGATCTTTACAGTGGTAAAGCCTATATAACTAAAGGCTAAAACGCCTTCCGTTTTATTTTGTGTGTTTATGGTGTAGTTACCATCAAAATCCGAGGAAGACCCCGTTTGTGTTCCTTCTAGAAGAATGGTAACACCTGGAATTGGAGCTCCTGTTTTATCTGTAACTTTTCCTTGAATGGTATTTTCTTGTGAAAAAACGATTAAAGGAAAAAGTATAAGCAATAAAATGATTTTTATTTTTTCCATATTTTAAGTTTGATTGTTTAATTTTATTTAGGTGAATTATTTAGTCAAATTATAATGGTGAATGACTCATATAATAACTTGAACAAAAGAACCTGTTTTTATTAATTTTTTATTAATTTTCACTTAACCTTATACGATTTGTGTGAAAAATGTGTTTTTTTTTAATGTAGGTTTGAATGAGGGGGGAATTGTATTTAATTTTTGACTCTTTTAAATTGAGTTTCTAAAGGAATTCCATAGATGTTTTCTAATTGATTGGAGCTTTCTTTATAAAATTTAGAATCGGGAGGTAAACTGACAGTTTCCCAAAATTGTGGATCATATTTTAAATTGTAATCCCCAATATCTTTACCTAATTTGATGTTTTCACTAACTCTTATTTTTTTTCTATCGGTTTCAATACCTAAAATAATAGCTTCATGTCTGTAAGACAATTTAATTTCATCTTCTTCTAGTTTAAGTAATCGTTTCGTTTGGGGGGATACTTTTTCCCGAAACACATATTCTCTGTTATGGTAGCTTAGCACCATAGTTCCATCTTTGTTTTTTTTATAAATATAGACAGCATTTAAATCAGATTTCTCAAATTTATAAATGTTACTAGTGTCAGAGCCGATGTATAATCGAATCCATTTATTTTTTTTGTTTTTATCTGTTCCTTCCAAAACAATCACATCTTCGCCATCGTATGAAGTGTCATCAACAATCTTCCATTTGTAACTCCGGGTACTAATTCCAGCTCTTAATGGGTTTTGTTTGGCTGTCATTTTAATGGCATGAAATTTCTGTTTCTTTTTTGCAAATCGATAATCGTTAGACTTTCTAGCTTCTACAATTTCTATGGGTCCAAATTCTCTGGACGTTGGTCCATTGTCATATACTTTTGCATAATGTTCTACTAAAAATCTTGACACATTATTTTCATTAGAAAATCTACGGTATAAAATATTTAATTGATGACCTTTACTATAAGTGGTCTCTTTTAGTTTTTTTAATGCAGATTTCACATAAGATGCCGGATCTTGTATAACTATTTCATCAAGAGATACTAAGTCTTCTTCAAGAGTTACAACTTTTATGTCTTGATCTATAAAATCTTGAACCTTTATTTTAAAAGATTTAAATCCAAGTGTAGAAATCGTGATCGTATCGTTTAAATTTTCTTTGGTTAATCTTAAAGAAAAACGCCCTTCTTCATTACTAATGGTTCCGATAGATTTAGACATAATACTAATCGATGTAAAAGCTAGAGTCTGCTTGTTTATATCTGTAATTTCACTTTCAACGATGATCTCACTTTGTGAAAACACACTAATGTGAACTAAACTTACAAAGAAAATGATGAGGTTGTTTTTAAACATATTTAAGTGAATTATGAATTAATAAAGAATAAACTTTTTTGAATAATGCATTCCGTTTTCCATTGCATTTAGAATATAAACGCCTGTTTTTAAGTGCGCGATATTTATAAGTTCTTTAGGATTATTGGAGTCTTTTTCTAGTACCATAGCCCCATGAATCGTATAAATTTTTATATCTAATGGTAAATTGTTGGCAGAGAATACCTTAATGCTTTTGGACGAATTATAAAAATCAATTCTAAAATCATCTTTAGAAACTTGAGTCTCGTCAACAGATAATACAAGCATTGAGTTCCAAGCACCAGCATCATTCCCATCAGTTCCAAAACCGATAGGAGTATCATCTCCATTTGGTGCTTCATCATATTCTACTTTTCCAGAGGTTTCATTAAAATTTAAATTAGAAGCGGTCAAAACTACATCTAATTTTGAAGAGTCATACGTGTCATCTGATCCGAAACCTTCAGAATTACCAGACAATGAATTTATAAAGTTTAATTGAACCGCTGAGGCACTACTTATATCAGATTCTGGGTTTTCGGTATCTCCTAAACGATTGTCATAAAACAAGGCGTTTTTAATCTCGAAAGTTCTATCTCCTTCAATTCTAATTCCGCCAGCTCTTCCTGTTTCTGAAGATGTTAAGCTTACTCTGTTACCAAAAACAGTGATGTTTTCTAAACTGCTAGTCACATTTAAACCTCCAAAATATAAACCGCCGCCTTGAAACGTTGCTTCGTTATTATAAAAGGTATTTTCAGACATGATTACCTCTCTACCATCTCCAAAAACATTAATGGCACCACCATTGGCTCTGTCTCCATTTCCGTCCGTTTTATTAATATTTGCAGCGGTATTATTGACAAACAAAGACCCTGTTATGGTTAAGGTTCCATCCCCAGAACCGCTAATAGCCCCTCCATTTCCTCGCGATAAATTATTTTTAAAAATGGAGTTTATAATAGTGACATTTCCTTCACTAAAAAACAAACCTCCACCAGCTTTGTCAACGCCGCCTGTAGAATTATCATCAAAAACACTATTGGTAAACGTTAAATTAGAATTTACATTCATATTTATTGCGCCCCCATTAATGGATGATTCTTTGTTTCCTTTAAACGTAATGTCTGAAAAAGAAACATTCAAATCTGGTTTACTAATATGAAATAATCGATCTGTGCCTACTTTATTTACATCTGGTGAAATGATGGCATTGTTTGTACCCAAGAAACTCAGGCTTTTTTGAACCGAAATTTTAGAATTATGTATGACAGTACCAGAAATATTGATTGTATTTCCTCCGTTTGCAAAAGTGTACGCTTTATGAACTGTTGAAACCGCGGTCCCTGGACTTGTTCCTGTATTAGTGTCATCTCCAAATTCATCTGCGTAATAATCAGTGATTTCTGGTAAATCTTGATATGTTGGTTGATTGACCGTGAGTGCTATTTCTCCTCTTAAAGCTTCACCGCCTTTTCCTGTGAGCCATAAATAATAATCACTAGGTAAACCTTCATAGTTTGTAAATTGACTTAATGCATTTGATGGGGGGTCATTTTCAACTTTAAAAATACAAGTTCCTTCGTCCATCTCATCAAACATTGCCACATAAATAGTTTGGGCACCAGCATCAACGGCATTGTATAATTGCCGCCATAAAAATTCTCCTTTTAACCTTGGAATACTGTTAAGGCTAGAAAATGTGTCTTGGCTTTTCTTTAGATTCTGCCAGCTAAAACCTGGAAAAACGACCGGCATATATAATAAGTTTTCTGCATCACACCACGCTTTATCCGCAATTATAATAGTCTTGTGGCTATCGACACCACTGATGTTACTATACCTCCCAGGCGTCCAAGGGTGTACAATATCAGCAGACCTGATAACGGTGTGTAATTGAGTGTCATTAACGGCATCACTGTTTAAGGTTCTCCAACTTTTTGGTACTCCTAATAAAACGGAACAGCCACCATAGGTCGCATCGTTTTTAAAATAATTAATCAATTCTTGCACATCATCTAAATCATACTTGTCTGTACGACTAAAACCTACGCCCCAAAGTGCAACGACAGGCTTTTGGTTGTAGGTTAATAAATGACTGTTTGAAGGATCATTAACGCCATGTCTAGAAACAAGAGATTCCCAATGTAATTTCACGTCTTCAACCATTGTTGAAGTGGCGTTAGCTCCCGATAAATCATACATAACACTAACGAGTCTGTTGTTATTTGCTTGAGCAGCGGCTATGATATTGTCAAAAACAAGATTGTCATTGGCTTTTATTTTTGCTGCATTTGATTTTAAATTCGAAGCAAATTGTTGAAAGAAAACCCCATCGATTCCATAATCATTCATCCATTTAAAATGACGATTGACTGTTTTTATGTTTGTGGATGAAAAAACATGCGCTGCAGTTTCATCTTTATGTGTAAAAGCGGTGATGTGTTTTTCATCGGCATCTGCCTCACTCATATCGGGCCAAAAATCTAAAGTGGCAAAGCCAGGTTCAAATTTTTTAACGCCACTTATGCTAGTTTGATAATGTTTCCAATTTAAATCTGCACCATCTGTTGGCGTATTGAACCACCCTTGATAGCCCGCTAAAACCTTCCCTAAAATTGAAGTATCTTCTGTAGTAACTGTTAAGTCTATGCTGGTATCTGTAAATTCTTGATAAGGTCTGTCAATAAATGTTAGTAATTCTGTTCTTAATATATTCCTTAGTTCTGTGGCTTTTTCAGGTTGTGTATCATAAAGATTGACGGCTTCATAAGGGTCATTATTTAAATCAAATAATTGGTCTTTTACATGATACAGTGGGTACGCACCTGCACTTAAACTTCCCAAAGATACATTTGGGATGTAGAAGGGTAGAGGCACTTGTGTTCCGTTTGGCCCGTTGAAAGTGTCTCCGTTGGCTATTCTTTGATTTGTAGCATCATCATACCGCACCGTCACATATTTCCAGTCTTTGGTTCTAATCGCTCTAGAAAATCCGAGTTCAAAAAACAAATGATCGTGAACAGGTTCTGTAACATTATTCGTAATAACGTCTTTTAGACTTAGACCATCCATATCTGTATTAGAAAGATCTCCACCCGCAAGATCTAAAAAAGTAGGAGCGAAATCTATGTTTTGTACTAATTCATCGTAGGTAGATGGCGTCGTAATACCATCGGGCCAATACATCATTAAAGGCACTTTTGTACCTGCATCATAATTTGTGGATTTCCCTTTGTTAAAATCGCCATGGTCGGAAGTAATAATGATGATGGTATTGTTTAACTTTCCTGTTTCCTCTAATTTACTAACAACAGCACCAACAGCATGGTCAAACCAACGCAACCAAGCTTGTTTTAGGTCCTTTCCGGGTAAATTAGAAATTTCATCTTTTATTTGCGCTCGTGTTGGTAAGTACGAATAATCTTGTACTAAAATACCTTCGGCTGTGATGTTTACATCTGAATCTAAACCGGCATAAAAATCATTATTACTTGACCAAAAGGGTGCTGGGCCATGCGGTACCGTTTCACTGTAATAAATAAAGAATGGGTCGTCACTAGCATTCTCAATATAATCGAGAACTGCTTTATTCTTATACTCAACGTTGTGAACGTTTAAGTCATCATTTTTTAATTCTCTTAAGTTTGCGGGATAAAAGGCATCTACGACATCAAATCCAAAATCTTTAATTCTATCTGCCCATTTATAATGATTAAATTTCATGGCCTCTGAAATAGCTTCTACATAGGGGTCATCGGTTTTATTGTATGCCATGAAACCAAACTCACCTTGAGTATAGGTATTTAGGGCTTCATGATCCACAATATGAGATTTTCCTATAAAAGCAGTATTGTACCCTGCAGCTTGTAATAATTTTGGTAAATTATCTGTATTTTCTTCGAGTTCTATATTGTTTGCAACGCGACTTAGTTGTCCCAATGGATACCCGTTTAAAAAATTAGTGCCTTCAGATCTTCCAGCGTATCTCCCTGTTAAAATACTATACCTACTTGGGCTGCATATAGAGGAAGACACAAATGCATTGTTAAAGACAATTCCATTGCTTGCTAAATTGTCAATAATAGGGGTGTGGACCTTAGAATCTCCATTAAAACCAAAAGGTCTGGATTGATTTATATTATCACTAGTTCTCAAAGGAATTGAACTTTGATCATCGGTCATAATGAACACAATATTTGGTTGTTGACCAAATAAAAGTGACGTATTGAATACTAAAAACAAATAAACGAAATACTTTTTCAATGTATTCTTTTTTAAATTTTGGGAACTGTTTTGAAAACAGATTTTAATTTAAATAGGGGTTTTTAAAACCCCTATTTTTATACTATTAAAAGTGTCGGAACTCTTTTTTTTTATTTTACAATAAATTTTTTCGAGAACGATTTCCCAGATGATTCACCTTTTAAAATATAGATTCCTGAAGCTAAAGAATTGGCTTGAATGCTTTGTCTTTGCGCGACATTTTTAAGACCTAATAGTTTCGAGCCTATAACACTGTAGACCTCTACTGTTAATGGGGTAGAAATAGTATGGATAATTTTTATGCTGTTAGAAGCTTTATTATGAAACACTAATAAATTAGCAGCTAAAACATCTTGTTTATTTAAAGATAAAGCTAACCCTGAATTCCAAGCACCAACATCATTCCCATCAGATCCAAAATCTATTGGGCTATCTTCCGAACTAGATACAGAACCATATTCAACAGTACCAGTAGTTGAATTAAAGGTTAAGTTAGAAGACGTTAAATCTGCTTCAATTATAGATGTAGAAAAATCATCCCCAGCAGTATCGTCTAAGGCAGGCTCAATTTTTTTGGTAATTGAATGTGATAGATTAAGTACAACGTTAGGAACAATTCCAATATCTGAACCTGCAGTCTCTGTACCATTTGTTACCAAATTCCCATAAATTAATGAGTTTTGTATTGTAAAAGGTCTAGCGCCTTCAATTCGTATTCCACCGCCTGTAGATTGATTTAACGTGGTGTAATTTACAGTATTATTAAAAACAGTCGTATTGGTAATACTACTGTTGGCATTTGAACCTCCTAAGTACATCGCTCCTCCACCATTACTTGATACGGAATTATTCACAAAAGTACTAGTGTTCAAAACGAAATCTACATCATTGCCTGTTACAGCAATTGCACCACCTTTAGTTGCAGAGTTTCCGTTAAAAAGAGATCCTGAGATGTTTACATTTGCAGAATTTCCAGCGACAATAGCCCCTCCTTTATCTGATGATGTATTGTTTTCAAAAACACAATTTGTTATGGTTAAATTTCCGTTGGAGACTAATATAACTCCACCACCTGCGCTGTTAGTTACAGAATTTCCAGTAAAGGTACAGTTCTCAAAGGTTGCTGTAGCTCCTGCGTTGTTATTAAAAAAGACACCACCTCCAGCAAGTGTGGTAGTGTTGTTTAAAAATGTAAGATTTTTAAAAGTCACATTTGCTGAAGTAGATCCATTTATTGTAAAGAGTCTACCTGAACCACCATTTCCGGCTAAAGTTGAGCTAGTATTCAAACCTTCTATAGTAAATGCAAAATTCTTAGATGCTAGATTCGCGCCATCGGGTGTAATGGTTCCTACAATTATGAGTTTATCTCCTCCAGAGGTTATATTTGACATGGCAACTCCAAAGTTGCCAAATGCAGTTGATTCACTTGTGCCATCCATATTACCAGCACCTGTTGCTGAAACATAAACGGTATTTTGTGCTAGTGCTGTAAAACCAGTAAAAGCAATTAATAAAAGCGTTAGTAAAGTAATTTTTTTCATTTTGATTGTGTTTTGTGATGACTTAAGGTCATCGGTTATTAAAAAGTATTGATTATTAATGAACTCAACTTAACTTGAGTAAGCTGTACTATTTATTAAATCAAATAACACGAAAGACCCTTAATATTTCCTTAATAATTAATTAATTAATTCGCTTTTGTGAAAAAAAACTTTTTTAATAGAAAGAAATATAAACTATAATATATTGCTTAGAATAGTCTTTAGTATAGGTGATTATCTATCAATTACAGATGTAAGTTATTGATATCTAAAGAGATGAATTCATTGAAACTGTGTTCGAATTCTTGGCCGTATAGGATGTTGTATTCTTTTAAAAACTTATTAAAGGTGTCATTTGCTAGACTGTGATTGCCTTTAATGTAATATACTTTACATTTTAAGAACACAGCGATTTCATTGGTAGTGTCAAAATTAAAAATACAATCTGCTAAATCAATGGCAAAATCAAGATCTTCATCGATGTCTAGCTTTAAGGCATAATTCATAAAGTTATTAACGATTAAATCGGTAATGTTTTGTTTAAAAGAATCTAGCCAAGTGTAATCTAAATTATTTAGAAATGCGCCTTTTTTTGTGATTGATATCGTATGAATAATTGCCTCTTTGGTTGGATTATTCTCAAGTAGGTTTTTATGTAATTGAGAGTAATCATTCACTAAATTTTTAGAATTATTTTCGATGATCCAATAGCCTGTTTTTTTACTAACAGAAAAATCGCCTAACTCCTTAAGAATGGTTTTGAGTTTGGTGATATTAACGGCTCTATTGTTTTGAGCGCTTTTATCAGATTTATCGTACCATAACAGGTCTTTTAGTTTTTGTGATGAAATTCCTTTGTTATTTTTATGTGTGTAGAGCCAAAGAATTAAGAACAATTCTTTTATTAAAGGAGAAAATTTCCCTGTAATATCGTTTCATTTTTTATCAAATATTTGAAAACCGCCAAAAAATACAATCGGATAATCTAGCGTAATTAAAGGGTCATCTTTTTTATGTTCCTGAGGAATTATCGTTTCTTTACTAGGTTTGATTTGTTTTTTCTTGAAATAATTCATTAATAAAAGACCAATGATCCCTGTTATAAATAGGCCAATTATAATAAGGGCCCAAAGATTCGCTGATAATCTAGAATCGATTTGAGTTTTTTCATTTATGTAAACATGAGGGTAATTCAGACTGTAAATTCCATAATCGGTTCGATTGTTTGAATTTAAGTAAGAGGTATAGACGTAAAGTTTTTTCTCATTTTCATCAAAAAACAGATCTACAAAAGATTTAGTGTCTGTAAATTTATAAGGCAAAGAGTCGGCTACAATATTAAATTCTGGACTCGATAGATTTCCTTGAGCAAGTTTAAGATATCCATTAGATCTAGATTTATCGGAGATTAAACCATAATAGTTTTTATTAGAACTATCGATAACAATGGAGCTTCCAAAAATCATTTCTTCAGAAATTTTAGTTACGTCATATAGTTTTTTAAATGTATTACCTTCAATATCATACCTCAAAAAATCAAAATAACTTTTAGGATTTACTAATTGTTTTCCACTTTCACTTCCATAACCTCCTAGGATATAAATAGAGTCTTTGTAGATAGTTGCCCCAGATAGATATCGTGGTTTATATACCTCATTATCATGTGGGATATTTTCCCAAGATTTAGAACTCAAATCAACCTTTTTTATTTGGTTTTGATAGGTGAATTGGCCATACCCCCCTAGGATATATATAGCATTGTCTTTTGGACTAAACAAACCATTATGATGCTGGTATATTTGCCTAAGAGGTTGTTTTTTAAATACAGAGTAATCATCCCAACGATTATTTTCAAAATCAAATTCAGAGATCTGATTCTTATCTGTAAGATAGCAGTATAATTTTTTTTGTTTGTGATCAAAAATAATTCTGTGATCTAAAGAAATTTCTAATGTGTCTTTATTAAAAGAATAGGTCTTGAATGATTTTTCTTTGGGATTGTATTTTAAAAGGGATGTTTTGTTCAAAAGATAAAATTCCCCTGAATCTTTGTCAAAAGTCATTAATTGAACGCCATCAACTTTAGAAATTAAATTTTCTTCCCAAGACTTATGATAGCATAAAAGCCAGTCCCCATTTTTTACGATAGCAATGTTATTATTTATTAAATCGATCGCTTCGTTTCCTCCACATTGATTTAAAGGGTAGTGGGCGATTGGTTTATTGCCTTGCGTTATCTTAATATCTTTAATCTTTATTCCGCTCGGAACATCTGAAGTTGAAAATTCCTTATAATTATTTGCCCCAAAAAAGATTTTGTAAGATTCTTTATTTTTAAAAGCTGCGGCTTTTTTGATGGGTTTAGATCCGGTTATCGAAAAAATTAATTCATTTTTTGATAGCAAAAATTTTAGTTGAACCGTACTCCATTTTGTGTCCGAAAATGTAGCGTCACTTACAGGTATAATGGTTTCAGTATCACCAACAACGATGATTAGGTTTTTTGTTTTTGTATTAGAGAGCAGTAAATCTATATTTTCATTATCGCCATTAATAGCTCTAAAAATGTATCCGAAATTACCTTTTTTATTTATTAATTCTACTTTTAAATCAAAAGTTAGAGCAAACTCATCCTTTACAATAAATGGCTTATTTGAAGTTATATCTAAGCTTGTTCTTTCGTCGAGAAGAAAATTTTGACCTTTAAAAGAAAGACCGTATTCTTGACTAAAAACAGTTAGAGGTAACATCACAAACACTAATAATAACGTGTAAATGTTAAATATCGAATATTTATATAAATTCAATGGTTGATTAAAAAAAAGATTTATACTCAGTTTTTACAACATAATTAATATAAAGGTTAAATTATTTTAAGATCAAGAGGGTCAATAAAGATAAGGTAATAAAAAGAATATTAATGAAATTTCTTTATTAATGTAAGCTTTCCTTAATTAGGATGGTTTAAATTTATAGTATAATCAAATTTAGTAAAAATGTTCAGAAAAAGTATTGGAGTGTTTGAAACAAAAAAAATTGAGTTGATTCTAATAAATCTTCTATTTTTATCTTTTGCAAGTTGTATTAATGATAAAAATTCAAAGCATAATTCTTCTAATTCTAGTCAATTAAATTCAAATTCAGTCATATCTCAAGCTGATGGGGAGTTTAAAGCATATATGACTGGATCAGAATTGACAATCGATGGTTATAGTAAAGATTCGATTTGGGCAAGTGTAGATTGGTACAGCATGAATTATAAATGGATGGGTGAAACGGTAGATTCAACGGACTATAGTGGGAAATTCAAATTGGCTTGGAATAGCCAGTATTTATTTGTTTTAGTTGAAATTATTGATGAGCATATAAATCCCACACTTGGAAATGGAATAGAAAATTATTGGAAAGGTGATTATGTGGAAGTATTTATTGATGAAGATAAATCTGGTGGGAATCACCAATTTAATCATCAAGCATTTGCTTATCACGTTTCTACTGAAGGTCATGCCATAGATAAAAGTTTGTCAAAAGAAACGATTTTTTTTGATGACCATATTGAAGTTGAGCGTTCACAAATAGGAAATAAACATCTGTGGGAAATGGCAATTAAACTTTTTGATAATACATTTGATGAAAATGCGATTGATAATACACCAGTTGAAATTGTAAAGCAAAAAAGAATAGGCTTTTCAATAGCTTATGGTGATAACGATGGAACCAATAGTCGTGAAAATTTCATGGGTTCAAAAAAGATACATGGAAATAATAATGATGAAGGTTATATTAATTCTGATGTATTTGGTAGCATTTTATTCATAGAATAGCTATCCGCTCCAACTTTAAAGGACTCTTGCTTGTGGTCAACTACTGTATTCCCTCGCTGGCGTCACGCTTTTGGTGTATGCCGTTCACTAAATTCAAACAATTTAGTATCGTATGGTGTTTTTGATTCATTTTTTTGACTGTTTTCTATATGGTAGTCACGAGCAAAAGATGCTCGCGTTAGTAGCGAGAATATCAAAAAAAACATAAGTGTTTCAAAATAAGAGGCTTTTAGTAGCAGTGTTTTTTAGCTCAGTTCTTTGTTGATGGCAGTGTTTTTTAATCTGCATACTCCGATTTGTAGTAATGGTTTAAATAAGAATCCCAATCGGGGTTGTCTGATTTCTTTAAGACATGTTCCACCCACAAATTTCTCTCATGCCACAAGATGTTCATCTCCCAAACGCAAAACCGTAATCCCTTACTCGTAAAATCTACAAACTTATTGGGATTCTCATATTTAGAAGTATAAACATGATTTTGAATAACATTTTCGTAAACCCACCAATTTACGACAACTAAAATACTATCCTTTGCTTCATGAATAATTACAGTACCCATTTTATAATTAGGAAAATTATTTATTTGAGATTTTTCCTTTATCCATTCTGGTAAAATCGCTTTTATTACATTTTCTATTTCTGGAGTAACTCTTAATTCATTGTATTTCATGCTATACAATTTGAATTTCCAATCGCCAAATTTGATTATATCTAAGTATTTGACCGCTCTTTTTTTGAATTTTTCCATGGAATTACGTTTATTATTTCTAATGGTTTCATACCATTATATTTTTTTATTTTATTTCAAATTCTCTATTACAATTGGGCAGACATTCTGAAGTATTTCTACATTTCATGTTCTGCAAAAAGTATAAATCCTAGCTTCTTCGCTATCAGGTGGTAGTAGAGTATTACATTTTTACAATTCGTCCTGATTTCTTTCATTTAGTATATGAAAAGTAAGCGATTTAGAAGCACAGAACTTTCGGTTAAGCATTTACTTTGATACGCACCGAAACCTTTTATTTTATTACTGTTTCGCCTATTTTTATATACCGTGTTGTAGCCAGTTATTCAACAGTAAACTGTCCCATCATTCCTAAATCTTCGTGTTCAAGAATATGACAATGATACATATATGGAAATTTTTTGGTCGCTTCAAAATTAAATTTTACAATAATTTCTGTCCATCTATGATTTACAATAACAACATCTTTCCAACCCTTGTCTTCTGGTTTTGGAGGTTTCCCATTCTGTGATACTATTAAAAATGAGGTGCCGTGCATATGAAATGGATGATCCATCATTCCCGATCCTGCCCTAATTCGCCATACTTCAATTTCTCCTTTCGTAACTTCCTCATCTATACGCGTCATATTCATTGATTTTCCATTGATATCCATAGCATATGCATTACCCTTATCATTCCAATAGGTTAGGAGCTCAAAAATTCTAGTTGTCGTTGCTTCTTCTTTTTTCCAAGTATGAATTGCATTTAGTTTATTAGGTAAAGTCCCATTAGAAACTTTCGAGGAGTCAACACGGATTTCAAGCACTCTTTTTTTTGTTAACCCAATCGAAAGCATACGTCTCTCGGGAGGTAAAAAGGTTGCCATTAATTCTTTGCTTTGCCCATTAGACATATTTATCATTATTTCATTACGCTCTCCTGGAGCCATTTTTAAATTAGTAATAGCAATTGGTTCTTCTAAGAAACCACCTTCGGTTGCTATTTTATAAAAGGGTTGTTTACTCTTTAAATGAAAGTCATAAATTCGAGCATTAGAGCCATTAAGCAATCGTAATCGCAGCCACCCTTTCGGTACTTTTACATAAGGACTTACAGTGCCATTTACGATTAAAGTTCCTTCTCGTTTCCCCTGCATATTTTCTTCTTCAGTAATCGAATAATCCACCATTTTACCATTGGTAAAATCACGATCTTGAATTACCAGAGGAATGTCATCGACTCCATAGGTTTTAGGCAGTGGCAATTTCAATGAATTATCATCTTCTATAATATATAATCCTGCCAATCCAGCGTGGACGTGTTCGGCTGTTTTTCCCATTAAATGAGGGTGATACCAATTGGTAGAAGCTTCTTGTTTGATAGGTAATATAATATCCCAAGTTTGATTGGGTAGAATTTTATTGTGTGGTCCCCCATCCACTTTTCCTTCAACGTGTAGTCCGTGACCGTGAACAGTAGTAGATTCACCTATTTTATTGGTAAAACGAATACGGGTGCTTTCATTTTTATAGAATCGAATGGTAGGGCCTAAATAGTGGCCATTAAAGCCCTTTGTATTGCTTTTTATATTTGGATAAAACTCGTGCTGTCCATTTTGAAGGGTTAATTGAATATCTCTGTTAAAAGCTCTACTATCAATAAGTTCAGGAATCATCAACTTATTTGTGTCTTGTTTAGCTTTTTCGTTACAAGATATAATGCTAAAAAGCATCAATGCAAAAAATAATTTATTCATATTTTTTTTTATGTTATTTTAAATAATGCAGTATCACTTTTGACTGTAACGATAATAGCGTGAGTCTGTGTATCAATTGGCTACCACTAGTGGTATTTATTTCCTTTATATTTTGTATTGAGTGTCATAGAACATCCCAAATCGGCATGTATTGTGAGACTCTTTCCCCAAGTTTTATAGATAATTCAAATATAATAATAGCTTCACTTTGGTTAAATTGCTTTTGAAGATGCAAACTTGGGGTCTTCATCTGATCTAAATATATAAAAAAATCACGTATCTCCAAAGAGTTACGTGATTTTAACAGTTGGTTAATTAAAGGATATAGACCTATGAGCAGCAAATTCGGATTTTAGGCTCTTAAACCAAAGCGCTTATTTATTGCAATAGTGGCTTAATAATCTTGAATTAAAATTTCGGTTGGAATATGTAAATTGGTATTTAGTTTTCTAATCATTTCCAAAGTCAGTTTCCGTTTTTTATTCATTATTTCGCTCACTCTACTTTTGAAGCCTACCATTTCTACTAAGTCTTTTTGCTTTAGCCCCATTTGTTCCATTCTAAATTTTATTGCAGCAATGGGATCTGGCATTTCAATTGGAAATTTTTCGTTTTCGTAATTGTCTATTACCATTGCTAAGATTTCTAATTCATCGCCTTCTACGGTATCTCTTTTAGCATCAAAAATTAGTTCCAAACGCGCAAGTGCATTTTGGTAGTCTATTTCGTTTCTAATCGGTTTTATTCTCATTTTAAATTTCGTTTGCGTTAATTTTATCATATTCAGCGTGTGTGCCAATAAATCGTATCCATGCAAGTTGATACTCAAAATTAAATTTCACGATCAGCCTGTAATCGTTTCCTTTAATATTAAAAACGATGCGATTTTTTTTCAAAATACTGGCGCTAGGATATTCCATTTTGAGTTCGTTTATGGATTCCCATTTTGATCGTTCCGTTTCTCTGTACCAAGTTTTTAATTGAAGTTCACAATCGCTATGCTTCATCCAAAAATTTCGTAAAGTTCCTCTGGAAAATATTTTCACGACACGTAATTTTATGTAAATATATAAAAAAGTTACCAAAACGATAACTTTTATCATTAAAGTTTGATCTTAAAAACAGGAAGTTAACTAATGTCTTAGTGTTCGTTTAGTCACTTATGAAGATTTCGACTGGGGGTCTTCATCTGAGTTAAAAGTATAAAAAAATCACATACATCCAAAGAGTTACGTGATTTTAACAGAATAATTTTTAGGCATTTCCCCGCTAGCGCGAGCATCCTGCTCGTGCTTTTCAACAAGCGGATGCATGAACTCAACAAAACAAATTACTAAGTCGTGAAAAAAACTTATAAAGGATGCTCCTGCCTCGTTATGAAATTTATATTTTTACTCATAATCTTATTTTTCTGTCTTCTTTGTCTAGCTGGGCACGAGCAGGATGCTTGCGCTAGCAGGGGCTAGTAGTGGCAATATCAAAAAAGAATAAATACGTGGCTCAAAGTCAGAGACTTTGCGCAGCTGGTTGCAAACACAATAAGGGTTGCAGCGATCTTTACCAAAGAATTACAAATAAAGGAAAGAGCAAGAAATTAGCCTTAATAGCCGTTTCTAATAAGCTGCTAAAACAGTGTTTTGCAATTGCAAAATCAGGACACCCCTATGATCCAACTTTTGTATCTGTATTAGAGGTTAAGTAGTAAGTAAAACCTAAAAATAATGAACCAAAAACGCTTAATTATAAAATTATGCCTGGCATACTAGTGTCAAAAAATTATCAAGAAAAGAGTTGTTTTTTAGCTCAGTTCTTTGTTGTGCAACGTACTTTATCTCAAGTAAGCAAATGACTGTGGTGGATGCAAACCGAAACTTTCCTTTATGCAGAGTTCTGTTTTATATTTTTTCGGATTTTTAACTTCTATTGCATAGCCATTTTCTTTACCATTAAAATATTGCATATAATAATCTTCAGTAATTCCAGAAAATTTAGAAGTTTGATTCCACAGTAATTCTAATTCTTCGTGGAAAATTCTATCAATTTCAAATTCGCCTATTACCTTACTTATTGGTGCAGATGCATAAACAATAATCATTTTAATTTCTTTGTTTTTAAACAAGGTTCGTCGAAATTCAAACTTTTTCGTTCCATTAAAAATCTTGTTTGCAAATTCAGGTTTAATCGATAATATAACTTTCATTAGCTCTTGCTTCTTTTAATATTTGTTCAAATTTCGCATCACTTATTTGTTCAAAACCTCGTGGTGCATCTTGTATAATATTTAATTCCCTCAATCTCTTTAGGTTAACTTTTGGCATTGGGAATGAGTCAATGTATAAAAAATTAACGATAAAAGGCCTATTGTTTTTTCTGTAATTCCAAAATTCTTTTAATCCTGCATCATCAAAGACACTTCTCTTTCGACAGAGTTCGATAAAGTGATTTTCATCTCGAATATTGGTTACGACATTTTCTACAACTCCAATAGTTGAGATAACTCCAGCGTAATGACCACCTGTTCTATAGAAAAGCAACAAATCTCCACCGTTTAAATTTCTATTGTAAGAACGTGAGATATAGACCTTTTTAATTGCATTTCGATAAGGCTCATTTTCAGTAAAATCTTGTGGTGATTCATTATTAAGAATTGAATCGGGAAATAGTTCAGTATGGTATTGTGGATATATCGGAACAATCCATTTGGTTGTATTTTTTGATACAGCTGGAAATGTTAGTTTTGGTTGTTGCAAGTTAGGTGCTGGTTTACATTCTCTAACAAAAACTTGCTCAATACCGTTGTCGGTTGTTTTGGTTCCCCAATGTTTAAATCCCCAATCTTCGAGTAAATAAATAAGTCTTAATTGTTCATCCCTTTTATTGAAAATAGTTACATAGATTTCTTCTACATCATATTGTAGTGCATTATCAAAAATTACTTTCAGAAATCTTTCTCCTAATTTGTACCCAGTTGATGTAACTTTGAAAGTTCCGATCTTTAGCCTTTTCTTTTGAGGAAATGACGGTTCTATGTCATTGTAAACTTCATTGGTATCTTCCTGTTTTAAATATAAGAATGCTTTTACATCTCCATCTGTTACACATACATACGAAATGTTATCAGCTTTTTTATTGAACCATTTTCCAAACTCGACGTAGTCTTGTTTGAATGAATCAAAGAATACATCATTGAGATTGATGTTCCCAAAGTATTCTTTCTTTACTGCTAATACTTGATAATTTTTTAATTCAGGATTTTCTGCAATACATTTCTCTAAAAAAGCATCGATTTTGAAAACCTTTTCTGAACAACCTAAAAAGTTAGCTTTTCTATGAATTCCTCTGTCTTCGGTTATTAGAAAGTCAACACGATTATTATATACCTCATTTAATATACTCGTGTCTATGAAATCGTTACGTGATTTATCTGATTGGCGAATTTGCGTTATTAATTGGTCATCGGCTGATTCCGTTTTCAATAGATTGTAGTTGGCAATCTTAATTTTCATAGTTTTAACTACATCTTCATCTTGATAACCAGAAATTTCTTCAATTGAAAGTGGATGAACGCATTTATCAAATTTTAGTTTATCAAGCCAATTGAAAAGTAGCCCTATATCTTCGTTGAAAACACGATTTGCCTCACGATGAATTATTATGTTAGTGTCAATAAGTATTCTCATAATGTTTCTAAATATTCAAAAATTGAAGTTGCGTCTCCGTCGATAACTGTAAATAAGGGTATATCTAATTTTTGTGAAATGTATTTGGCGTGTTCGATTTCCATTAATTGCATTTTTTCAAGAACATCTAACTTGTAAGTCGAGTTGTCTCTTTTCTTTAATCTTTCAAAGATTACTTTAGGTTCGCAGGTTAGTAAAATTATTGATTTTGGTTGGATTCCAACAAATGTAGATTCATCAATTTTTTCAGGCTCTCCGTTTGAGTTTAATAGTGTAAAATGACCGTCAAGTAAATACGTCTTATTTGGCTCTATTATTTTATCTAAATTGTTTAGTAATCTATCTTGTGTTGTCTCGAAATCCTGAACCTTTTTATTCTTTAAATCACTCATCTCATTCCATTTAAGAACTTGACTTGCCGATAAGTGTTCAAAATTGAATTTTTGTTTTAATTTTTCGCAAACAGTTCCTTTTCCAACTGCGTGAATTCCTCCGACAAATATTATTTTCCTATCATTCATAATGTTGGTTCAGTATGTTGCACAACTAGTTATATCCCAACAAAAGCTTGTGTTAACGGCTATATATTTCGGGATAACGGGAGACTTCGCAATAAGCCCCATTTCAGTTAAAGATTAATTTGCTTGAACTGTTTACAGCACATTTAAGGCTTTGTTTTCTCTCAAAAAAGTACTGTAATTGCATAATTTCTCTTTCA
>Ga0115550_1000569_pt1 | contig 31014 bp, 31 predicted proteins | sample COGITO_mtgs_1005_FD_87177 | JGI IMG/M metagenome (GOLD analysis project Ga0115550, IMG submission 87177) | Pelagic marine microbial communities from North Sea - COGITO_mtgs_100511 | ecosystem: Environmental > Aquatic > Marine > Epipelagic | place: Germany:Helgoland, sampling site Kabeltonne...
CAAGGTTCAACCCCACGCCGCTGCCGCCAGGAGATAAACATATGAATACGGGATTGCTGTGCGTACTGGGCCTGCTGTCGCTCGGCCTTGTCACCCTTGTGGCGGCGCTGCTGTTTGGCGGGCCTGGCCCGGCGCCGGAGATGGCCAGTATCAGCAACCCCTTCAAAACCCTTGACTGGAGCGGCATGCCCTCGCCCGCCAGATACAAGGCCCGTGACGGTGCCGAGCTCGCCTACCGACACTATGCTCCCGCAGGCAAGGATGTCAGGGGTAGCGTTGTGCTGGTTCATGGCTCCTCGGCCAGCAGCCAGAGCATGCACATACTGGCGAGCACCTTCTCGCAAGCCGGTTATGGTGCCTACACCCTCGATATCCGCGGCCATGGCGAGTCGGGCCAGAGAGGCACGATAGCCTACATAGGGCAACTGGAAGACGATCTGGAAGATTTCTCAGCAGCAGTGACCCCGAGTCAACCCACCACCCTCGCAGGCTTCTCGTCAGGGGGTGGCTTCGTGCTGCGCGTTGCCGGCAGCTCGCGACAAACCCTGTTCGACAACTACCTGCTCCTCTCTCCGTATCTGGGCCCCACTGCCGCCAACTACCGACCAAACAGCGGCGGCTGGGTGCGTGTCGGCATTCCTCGCCTCATTGCCCTGAGCATCCTCAACGGTTTCCATATTTCAGCACTCAACCATCTGACCGTGCTGAACTTTGCGCTCAATGACGAAGCGAAAGCACTCCTGACCCCCTCCTACTCATTCAACCTCGCTTCGAATTTCCAGCCAGAGCGCGACTACCGGCAGAATTTGCGCAATGTAAAGCGCCCCTGCGCCGTGATTGCAGGCACCGATGACGAGGCGTTTAAAACCGACCAACTGGCACCCGAGTTAAGAGCGCTCGGTATTCAATGGCCCGTTACCTTGGTACCCGATATCGGTCACATTGCCCTGACTCTCGATAAGCGCGCCCTGGCGGCAGCCGTTCAGGCCGTGGAGAAAATGACCCAGTAACAGCGCCGCCCTCACCGAGTATCAAGGCCGCCTCATTGCATGCAGATGCGGGTGCCATGCCCAGCACGCGCAAGGCGTCGGCGGCCTACCCCAAAAGCAGATAACCCGGATATTCAGTACCATCATCCCGTCAGCCCCGTCCGCCAAATGACATGTCTGTGAAAAGTGCCCTGCATGTCCCAAGACAACACCGAACAATTGACAGCATTGATTAATTTTTCCGAACATACTTTTGATATTTCAATCTCATCAGAATTGACCGATAAAAAGCCCTATCCGTCTGGACGTCTATCTTGACCGAATGCCCCCGACTCACTACTGTAGGCGCCCCACAGCGGCAGGATGCCCGCCACGCTCATCCCATCAACCCGGGCTGGTGACGACAGGGAGGTCATGTTCAACCACAGAGGAATACATGATCCAGACCCAACCCAGCGCCAGAGCCCTGCTGCCTCTTCTGGTCTTTCTTGCTCTCTTTATCGGTACCGGCACCTGGCTCACCCTGCAGGGGGTGGAATTCGCCTTCTACCAGCTGCCCGCCCCCGTGGCTGCACTGCCTGCCGTCATGCTGGCACTGACGCTGGGAAAAGAGGGGTTCAACAAGAACCTTGAAACCTTCTTCAAGGGGGTGGGTGACAGCAGCATAATGGCGATGTGCATCATCTATCTGCTGGCTGGCGCCTTCGCCACCGTGGCCAAGGCCACCGGTGGCGTCGATGCCACCGTCGCGCTCGGTCTGTCCCTGATCCCGGGCTGGTTCCTGCTGCCGGGCCTGTTCCTCATCTCTGCATTTATTGCCACCGCCATGGGCACCTCCATGGGCACTATCGGCGCCGTGGCGCCGGTAGCGCTCGGCGTCGCCCAGGCAGCCGGTATCGACCCCGTGCTGATGGCCGGCACCATTCTCTCCGGCGCCATGTTCGGCGATAACCTCTCCATCATCTCGGACACCACCATAGCGGCGACCCGCAGCCAGGGCTGCGAGATGAAGGACAAGTTTCGCGAGAACGTCAAGATTGCGGCCCCTGCCGCCATCGCCGTGATCCTGCTCTATCTGACCCTGGGTTCAGTGGGGGAAGCTCCCGCCACCACCGCCAGCGCGGACCTGTTCAAGGTGATGCCTTATCTGTTGATCCTGGTGCTGGCTCTATCCGGCATGAACGTCTTCATGGTGCTGGGGATTGGCATTGTGACCGCGGGCGCGGTTGGCATGATCAGCGGTTACCCGCTGGGCCAGTTCAGCAAGGACATCTATCAGGGCTTTACCGGCATGCAGGAGATCTTTTTGCTCTCCATGCTGATCGGCGGTCTCGGCGCCCTGATGGAACGCCAGGGCGGGCTGGCCTGGATCAGCGCCCGCATCAGCGCCCTGATTACCCGCTTTACCCGCCAGCACGATGGCGAGCAGAACGAGAAGGCGGCCGAACTCGGCATCGCCGGCGTGGTGGGCTTGACCAACCTCTGCACCGCCAACAACACAGTGGCCATCATAGTGGCCAGCAAGGTAGCGCGGGAGCTGGCGGAGCATCACGGCGTCACCCCGCGCCGCGCCGCCTCCATGCTGGATATCTTCTCCTGCGTGGTGCAAGGACTCATCCCCTGGGGCGCACAGGCGCTGCTGCTGGGCTCCATTTTCGCACTGTCGCCGCTGGCGGTGGTGAGCATGAGCTTCTATCCCATGGCCCTGGCACTGGCTGCGATAGTGGCTGTCTTCGTCAAGCATCAGATGGGCAAGACATCGGACAAGTAACCGGGACGGCTGCCGGACCGGGCATTGCACCCGGCCTGGCAGCCCATCCCCGCCGGGCTTGTCGCCCTGTTCATCCCTCGCCGGCCTTGTTAAGGTAACCAGGCCTTTGCGGCCAACTCCCTGCTCACCCAGGTGCACAATACAGGAGCCCCCATGCCGGATACCCAACCCGAGCAAGCCCATGAGCGGCAAACCCTGCGCCAGCTCATTCGTCTGCGCAGAAAAAGCCTGAGCCAGGCCGAGCAACAGGAGGCAGCCCAGCAGCTGGTTGCCCAGTTCAAGCAGCACAGCGAGATCCTGGCCGCCAGACGCATTGCCCTCTACCTGGCCAACGATGGCGAACTCAACCCCCTGCCCGCCATCCACTGGCTCTGGGCCCAGCAAAAGGAGGTTTATCTGCCGGTGCTGCACCCCTTTACCCCGGGTCACCTGCTCTTCTTGCGCTACACAGCCACCAGCCCCATGACCCGCAATCGCTACGGTATCGCCGAGCCTGAGCTGGATATGTCCCAGGTGGTACCCCATAGCACCCTGGACCTTATCTGTACCCCGCTGGTGGCATTCGATGCCGAGGGCAACCGGCTCGGTATGGGGGGCGGCTATTACGATCGCACCCTCGCCTGCTGGCACGAACACAAGCTGGGCCCCAAGCCGCTGGGTCTCGCCCATGACTGCCAACAGGTGGATGCAGTGCCACAGGAGCAGTGGGACGTGCCGCTGCCGCAGATCATCACTCCGAGCCGCTGCTGGCAATTTGCATGACCTCACAGGCAGCCGGCCTGTGCCGACTGCCTGTGCCTGCCCCGTTGGCTGTGCTGCCGTCTCTGTTTTTTGCCATCTCCCCTCTTAGTACAGCCCCCTTTTCGTGCCCGCCAAGCCAGATGCCATCCAGAGGGCTCAATAAACAGGCAAACGATTTACATCTTGGGGATTTTTGGACCGGAACGTGACCTCTGTAGTCGCTCTGGGGGGGATGCTTGGATATAATGCGCCCGCTTTTTCCCAGAGGATCGATCATGACTCAAGATGAAATGAAGAAGGCGGCTGGTTGGGCTGCGCTCAAATACGTGGTGCCCGGTACCATAGTCGGGGTAGGCACAGGCTCTACCGTCAACCACTTTATCGATGCGCTGGCGACCATGAAGGACCAGATCAACGGGGCTGTATCCAGCTCAATCGCCTCCACCGAGCGCCTCAAAGAGTTTGGCATCAATGTCTATGACCTCAATGACATCGATGCCCTCTCCGTCTACGTGGATGGCGCTGACGAGATCAACGCCAGTCGCGACATGATCAAGGGCGGTGGCGCGGCCCTGACCCGCGAGAAGATAGTGGCGGCCGTGGCTGACAAGTTCATCTGCATCATCGACAACACAAAAACCGTGGACGTGCTGGGTCAGTTCCCGCTGCCGGTGGAAGTGATCCCCATGGCCCGCGAATACGTGGCCCGCGAGATCCGCAAGCTGGGTGGCAACCCCGAGTGGCGCGAAGGTGTGGTCACAGACAACGGCAACATCATACTGGACGTCAAGGGCATGGCCATCAAGGATGCCAAGGCGCTGGAAGTACAGCTCAATGGCATAGTGGGCGTGGTCACCAACGGTCTGTTTGCCCACCGTGGCGCGGACGTGGTACTGATCGGCACACCTGACGGGGTTATCACCCAATAAGGCTGTCTCGACAACATCATTGCTCTGTGAATCGATGACGGCGCCTGATGGCGCCGTTTTCATTTATCACTCAATGAGTTGCAAAATGTGGTTTACAACTATCGTTGAAAACTTCAAAGAATTTGACTTTCGTCACAAATATTCCCTCTCACAATCGTTTTTGCTACTTTACGGTTTTCTTCACACACCATATCTGCACTCATTCTTTGCATACATAGAGGGATCGTCATGACTGCCAAGTTTTCGCTGGACAAGGATAAGATCAAGGTGCTGCTGCTGGAGGGAGTGCATCTCAACACGGTAGAGACCTTTCGTGCCGCAGGTTATACCAGCGTGGAGTACCTCAAGACCTCCCTGTCGGAAGAGGATCTGATCGAGCGCATTCGTGATGTGCATTTCGTGGGCCTGCGCTCGCGCACCCAGCTCACCGAAAAGGTGCTGGATGCCGCAAGCAAGCTGGTCGCCATCGGCTGCTTCTGCATCGGGACCAACCAGGTTGACCTCGACGCCGCCCACCTGCGTGGTATCCCCGTCTTCAACGCTCCCTTCTCCAATACCCGTTCCGTTGCAGAGCTGGTGCTGGGCGAGATACTGCTGCTGCTGCGCGGCATCCCGGAGAAAAACGCCAAGTGCCATCGCGGCGTATGGGAAAAACTGGCCAATCGCTCGGTGGAAGCCCGTGGCAAGAAGCTCGGCATCATAGGCTACGGCCATATCGGTACCCAGCTTGGCATCATAGCCGAGAGCATCGGCATGAAGGTCTACTACTACGACATCGAGAACAAGCTCTCCCTGGGCAACGCCATCCAGGTGCCGAGCATGGTCGAACTGCTCAACATGTCCGATGTCATCAGCCTGCACGTGCCGGAGACCGCCTCCACCAAGAACATGATCGGCGCCGAGCAGCTGCGCATGATGAAACCGGGCGCCATCTTCATCAACGCCGCCCGCGGTACCGTGGTGGATATCGATGCCCTGGCCGACGTCATCAAGAGCGGTCATGTCTCCGGTGCCGCCATCGACGTCTTCCCGGTTGAGCCCAAGTCCAACGACGAAGAGTTCCTGAGCCCGCTGCGCGGGTTGGACAACGTGATCCTCACCCCCCATATCGGTGGCACCACTCAGGAAGCCCAGGAGAACATTGGTCTGGAAGTGGCCAACAAGCTGGTCAAGTATTCTGACAACGGCTCCACCCTCTCCGCCGTCAACTTCCCGGAAGTCTCGCTGCCGGGCCACAAGGGCTCCAGCCGCCTGCTGCACATTCACCGCAACCAGCCGGGTGTGATGAACAAGATCAACCAGATCTTCGCCGAAGAGGGGATCAACATCGCCGGTCAGTACCTGCAAACCAGCAGCCATATCGGTTATGTGGTGATCGACGTGGAGACAGAGCACAGCGAGAAGGCGCTCTCCAAGCTCAAGGAGATCAACGGCACCATACGTGCGCGGATCCTGCATTGAGCCGTCGGGCTATGCCGCCAAGCAACTAACCCAATCGACAAAACGCAGTAAACAAGAAACCCGCCGAATGGCGGGTTTCTTTATGGCCGGGTACTGTGTGGTTCACCAGAGAGCGTCGGTTCGATTGGCACAGCGTGATCGGACGCCCCTGTCTCTTAATCACGAGAAAGGTTGCTGTCGCAACCTACCACCAGCCCAGCTGGGTTATGCCCCGCCGGGCTTTTCTTGGTACCGAAAATGCTACCACCAGCCGAGCAGGTTGCGTCCCACCAGCGCGCCCCACACCAGGGCGTTGAGCGCCAGGGCGATAAAGACGGCGGCGGAGCCAAGATCCTTGGCGCGGCCCGACAGCTCGTGATGCTCCGAGCCCACCCTGTCTACCACTGCCTCGATGGCGGAGTTGAGCACCTCGACGATCACCACCAGCCAGCTGATGGCCACCAGCAGCAGGATCTGGTTGAGGGAATCCCCGAGCCAGAAGGCCAACGGCATCAGCAGCAGGATCAACATCAGCTCCTGTCGGAAAGCCGCCTCGTTGACCCAGGCTGACTTGAGCCCCTTCATGCTGTAACCGGTTGCGTTGATGATGCGGGTAACCCCGGTTGCTCCTGGCTTTGCCACGCTATCTACCTCATTTGGCGTCGTTTTGGGGTTCACATCCTATCAGAGCCCCTCGAGGTTTCCATCAGGGGCATTTTGCTTTATTTTATCCCCTTGCATTTTCGGCACGCGGTCAACGCTACAGCCCACGCCACCCACTCGAGAATTGAGTCGTATGTCCATTCACACCGATGAATTGCGCACCCGTCGCCTGGAGTCCCTGATCACTCCAAGCGAGCTCGCGCACGCCTTCCCGTTAAACGACACTGTTGCCCAGAACCTGCTGGATGCCCGCCGCGAAGTGGAAGCCATTCTGGCCGGTGAGGATCAGCGCCTGCTGGTCATCGTCGGCCCCTGCTCCATCCATGATCCGGCCGCCGCCCACGAGTATGCCCGTCGCCTCAATGCCTTGCGCGAGCAGTACAAAGAGAGCCTCTGCATCGTGATGCGCACCTACTTCGAGAAGCCGCGCACTATCGTCGGCTGGAAGGGACTCATCAATGATCCGCGCCTCGATGGCAGTTTCGATGTCAACGAAGGGCTGAAACTGGCCCGCAAGCTGCTGGTCGACATCAACGAGATCGGCATGCCCACCGCCACCGAGTTTCTCGATATGGTGACCGGTCAGTACATCAGCGATCTCATCACCTGGGGTGCTATAGGCGCACGTACCACCGAATCCCAGGTACACCGCGAGATGGCCTCCGCCCTCTCCTGTCCGGTTGGCTTCAAGAACGGCACCGACGGCAACACCCGCATCGCCATCGATGCGGTGCGCGCCGCCCGCCACAGCCACATCTTCTATTCCCCGGACAAGGACGGCAAGATGACCATCTACCGCACCGCCGGCAACCCCTATGGCCACGTGATCCTTCGTGGCGGCCACAGACCCAACTACGATACCGCCAGCATCGACGAGGCGTGCGAAGCCTTGGCCGACGTGGGCCTGCCGGAGCGCCTGGTGGTGGATTTCAGCCACGGCAACAGCATGAAGGATCACCGCCGTCAGCTGCTGGTGGCCCAGGACATCTGCGATCAGCTGCGCCGCGGCCGTACCGGCATCGCCGGCATCATGGCCGAGAGCTTCCTGATGGAAGGTCGTCAGGATGTGGAGAATGGCTGCGCTGCCACCTTCGGCCAGAGCATCACGGATGCCTGCCTGTCGTGGAGCGACACCGAAACCCTGCTGGCCATGCTGGCCGAGGCCGCGCAGGTACGCCTTGCCAAGCGGCAGGGCTGAGCCCGGCATGACAGAGACTGGCTGGCGGATAGTGCCCCTCGATGAGGCCCGGCTGGCGCAGTGGGCGACCCTGCGCCAGCAACTGTGGCCGCACCACGGGATCGCTGCCCATCTGCAGGAGGGGGGCGAGTTGCTGACCAATGCCGGCCTGAACGCCTTTCTGGCGCTGGATGAACAGGATCAGGCGGTGGGCTTTGCCGATGCCGCCCTGCGCCACGATTACGTGAATGGCTGTGAAAGCAGCCCGGTGGTCTATCTGGAAGGAGTCTATGTCCAACCGGCGTCGCGCCGGCGAGGGCTGGCGCGCGCCCTGATCGCCCAAGTGGCGCAGTGGGGCTGTAAGCTGGGTTGCCGCGAGCTTGCCTCCGATGCCGCCATCGACAATCTTGCCTCACAGCGCATGCACGAGCGACTCGGCTTTGCCGAAACGGAGCGAGTCGTCTTCTTCAAAAAGGCCCTCGGCTGACGCCAAGGGCCTTCCTTGATTCTCACAGACTCGGCATAAACCAGACCCGACCGGCCGCCTCAATGCGGTCGGTCTTGATCTGGAACACTCGCTCCAGCAAGGCTTCGTCGATGACATCGACGCCCCCCTCGCTCACTACGCGCCCCTGCTGCAGACAGAGGATCCGATCCGCCCAGTCGATGGCCAGATTGATGTCGTGGATGGCGAGCACCACCAGCAGCCCCTGCCGTGCCAACGATTTCAGCAGCCGCAACAGCGCCAGCTGATGGTGCAGATCCAGCCCCGCCAGCGGTTCGTCCAGCAGCAAGACTCGCCCCGCCGGATTGAGGCCGGGCCACACCTGCAGCAGGGTACGGGCAATCAGCACCCGCTGTTGCTCCCCGCCGGAGAGGCGACTGAAGTCCCGCGCCAGTAGCGAGCTCAGCTCCAGTGCATCGCACAGGGCGTCGACGGCGTCGCTCTGGGCCTGCTTCACATCGCCCGGTTGCCTGACCTGCACCCGCTCATCCAGCCCTATGGCCAGCACCTGAAACACAGGAATATGAAACAGCTGGGGCTGGCGCTGGGGCAGCATGGCGCGGCGCTGGGCCAGCTCCGGCCAGCTCAGCTCGTGGATCGCCACCCCGCCAAGTCGCACTGTGCCCGCGGCGGGCAAAATACCGGCCAGGGCGCCAAGCAGGGTGGATTTGCCGCTGCCGTTGGGGCCGAGCAGGGCCACCAGCTGACCACCCTGCCAATCGAGATCCAGCGCAGCCAGTCGCTCCGGGATAGCAAGGGCTCGCGCCTCGATCAGGGAGGCTGACTCAAGCGAAGAGGGATCAGCGGGCAGCATCGGCATCTTGCCTCAACAGCAGGTAGACAACTTGAGCATGTCGGCATTCGGGCCGGTATTTATGCGGTAGCATTGGCATCTTGCCTCAGCAGCAGATAGATGAAGAGCGGGGCGCCGACCGAGGCGGTGATGACACCGATGGGCAGCTCACCGGCGCTTAATGCAGAGCGTGCAACCAGATCGGCCCCCAGCAGCAGGGCGCCGCCCCCCAGCGCCGAGGCGGGCAACAGGAAGCGTTGATCGCTGCCACCACACAGACGCAGCAGATGAGGCACCACCAGGCCGACAAAGCCGATGACACCGCATAGCGACACGGCAATGCCGGTGAGCAGACAGACCGCCAGCACCAGTCGCACCCGCATCCTGTCCACGTCCAGCCCCATCAGACGGGCCTGGGTCTCCCCCAGCAGCAGTTGCTGCAAGGCCCTGCCCTGCCAGCAAAGCCAGCCAAGCGTCAGCGGCAGCACCAGCCACCACCAGGCCAGTTGCTGGCTGCCATAGGAGAGGCTGCCCATCATCCAGAACATGTATTCGCGCAGAGAGCCGTCATCGGCAAAGTACATCAGCCAGGTCATGGCCGCATTGGTGAGGATGCCGATGGCGACCCCGAACAGCAGCAGACGGGTATGGCCGAGCCTGGCCCGACGCGCCAGCCGAATGAGCAGCATGGTCACCGCCAGGGCGCCACCAAACGCTGCCAGCGACAAGCCCCAGCCCGGCAGATAGATACCGAGGGACTTGGCCACGGCCATCGCCACCATGGCGGCGAGGCCAGCGCCGCTCGACACGCCAAGCAGGCCGGGTTCGGCCACAGGGTTGTGCAGCATCACCTGCAGCACGGCGCCGCCGCAGGCGAGCGCCGCCCCCGCCAGCAGGGCCAGCAAGGCACGGGGCAACCGCAATTCCAGCAGGATGCGTTGTTCAAGATCGCCCATGGGCTGCCAGGGCAGCAGCATGAATTCGCCCCAGATAAGGGAGAAGAAAAAGAGCAGCAGGGTCAGCAGCGTCAGGCAAAACAACCAGCCCCGCTGCCAGCGTTGCTGGCGGGCGAGCAAAGAGAGATACACAGAAGCTCCCCGAACGTGTACAAGGCCCGGCGCCGATGCTGTATTGACCAGCCCGGTGCACAAGGATGAAAAGCGCATGATAACAGTGCGTTACCACCCGAGGTCAAGGCTGGTAAGGTTTGGCAAGGGCACCTATCTCGCCGCTCGCCACCATCTCCTGCAACGCCAGCGCCAGCGGCTGCCGCAGGGCGTGGTGAGGGGAGCGCTTGCTCATGCCCAGATAGAGCATGACCGGCTTGGGTGGCAGATAGGCCGCCTTGATGAGCCCGGCCTCATTGTGCTGGCTCAGGGCATAATCCACCTGGCAATCCGTGCCTATCATCAGCGATAAATGGCCCCGCTGCACCATGCGCAGCAGTTGATCCTCGGTGGGTACGCCGTGCTTGTCGAGCCTGTTGTCCGAATCAAACGGCTCGAAGTAGGCGGAGTTGAGCACATGACCGACCTTGCGCCCCTGCAGGTCGGCATAGGTGTTAAGGGATGACACCACTGCCGGTTTGCCATAAAAGGCAGAACCGCACTGGTAGTAGGCGGGTTGCAGATAATCGATGAACTGTGCCCTGTCCGGCGTCATCGCCACTCCTATCATGAGGTCAACCTGACCGGTCTGCATCTGCTTGAGGGCCCGTCCCCAGGGGACCCGCTTCACCTCGAACTGTATGCCGCTACGGCTCTGCAGCCGCTGCAGAATATCCATGTCCAACCCGCGAAACTGACCGTCCGGTTGCAAGACTCGAAACGGTGGCCAGACATCGGTGGCTACCGTCAGGGTTGGTGCACCCTGTGCCTGACAGGCCAGCAGCAGACCAAACACTCCCCAGCCTCTCTTCCCCATCCCCTGATCCCTGTATCACCCACCCTTGATGGGTTAAAAATACCCTGCCGTGCCACTTATGGAAACCCGGGGTTCAGGGATAAAATGCGCCGGACTTTCAAGGAGAACCCAATGAACCCGATTTTCGCCAGTATCGGTCTGCTCTTGTGCAGCAACGTCTTCATGACTTTCGCCTGGTATGCCCACCTCAAGAGCATGAACCACAAACCCTGGATCATCGCCGCTCTGGTGAGCTGGGGCATAGCCCTGTTCGAATACCTGTTGCAAGTGCCCGCCAACCGTATCGGCCATACAGTGATGAGTGTTGGCCAGCTCAAGATACTGCAAGAGGTGATCACCCTTACCGTGTTTGTCCCCTTCTCGGTCTTCTATCTGAAAGAGGATCTGAAGTGGGATTACCTCTGGGCCGGCCTTTGCATCATGGGCGCGGTGTTTTTTGTGTTTCGCGAGAAACTCACCGGTGCCTGAGGCTGTACACTCAATAACATCCCAAGTAACGGCATCTCCTTGATAGACGAGGCAAAACCATGGAATTGCGAGACATGCTACAGATCCTGGCCAAGCAGGACGGCTCAGACCTCTATCTGTCGACCGGCGCCCCTCCCTGTGCCAAGTTCAACGGTGGGCTGCGCCCCCTGTCCGAGACGTCGCTCGAACCGGGTGAAGTAGCCAAGATAGCCGCCGACATCATGGATGGCGAGCAGAAGCAGCAGTTCGAGCGGGAGCTGGAGATGAACCTCGCCATCTCCCTGCCACAGATAGGCCGTTTTCGGATCAACATCTTCAAGCAGCGCAACGAAGTCTCCCTGGTGGCCCGCAACATCAAGACAGAGATCCCCCGCTTTGAAGATCTCAAACTGCCCCCCGTGCTGCTCGACACCATCATGGAGAAACGGGGTCTGGTGCTGTTTGTGGGCGGAACAGGCTCGGGCAAATCCACGTCGCTGGCGGCCCTCATCGACCATCGCAACCGCAACAGCGGCGGCCACATCATCACCATCGAGGATCCGGTGGAGTTCGTCCATCGTCACCGCAAGAGCATCATCAACCAGCGGGAGGTGGGGGTAGATACCCGCAGCTTCCATGCCGCGCTCAAGAACACCCTGCGCCAGGCACCGGATGTGATCCTCATCGGTGAAATTCGCGATCGCGAGACCATGGAACATGCCCTTGCCTTCTCCGAGACCGGGCATCTGGCCATCTCCACCCTGCACGCCAACAACGCCAACCAGGCGCTGGATCGCATCATCAACTTCTTTCCGGAAGAGCGCCGGCCACAGTTGCTCAACGATCTTGGCAACAACCTCAAGGCCTTTGTCTCCCAGCGACTGGTGAAAACCACAGACGGTGGCCGCCGGGCGGCGGTGGAGATCATGCTGGGCACCCACACCATCCGCGACATGATCAAACGCGGCGAATTTGGCAGCCTGAAAGAGGTGATGGAGAAATCCAGAGCGCTCGGCATGGTCACCTTTGACAGCGCCCTGTTCGATCTGGTGGTGGAAGGGGTGATAGAGGAGGAAGAAGCAGTGAAAAACGCCGACTCGGCCAACAACCTGCGCCTCAAGATCAAACTGTGGAAAGAGAAGGGCCAGATCGCCAACAGTGCGGATGCCACCGGCTGGAGTCTGGAGCCCACCAAGGATGAAAGCAACGATCCCTTCTAGTCAGCCCCCTGTCCCCTCCCCCTTGAACCGTCATCCGCCATGGCAGATGACGGTTCAAAAAAACGCCAGCCACCCATCATTGTCTTAGCCCCCGCCTCTTCTCGCCATGTTGCTATCTGGTTAACACCCGTCCCCGGCCATGGCGTTTGCTCACATAAATGACAAAAAAATCAATGTGAGCCCCCTGCTTGCAAAAAATGTCGTTGAAAGCCCTTTCATACAGGCCTCAAAGGAGGCAGTATCAAGAGATTCTATCAACAAAGGGGTATTCAATGTTGTTACAACCTGCCAATACAGCAAAATCCAGACAATTGCTGAACGAGACCATGGCCTTGGTTCTCGCAGGAGGGCGGGGCAGTCGCCTCAAGCAGTTGACGGACAACAGGGCGAAACCGGCAGTTCATTTTGGCGGTAAATTCCGCATCATCGACTTCGTACTCTCCAATTGCATCAACTCGGGGATCCGCCGGGTCGGCGTGGTCACCCAATACAAATCCCACAGCCTGCTGCGCCATCTGCAATCGGGCTGGTCATTCCTGCGCTACCAGATGAACGAATTCATCGATCTGCTGCCTGCCCAACAAAGGGTGGACGAGGTCAACTGGTATCGCGGCACTGCCGATGCCGTGTATCAGAATCTGGATATCATTCGCGATCACGCCCCCAAATACGTGGTGGTGCTGGCGGGGGATCACATCTACAAGATGGATTACGCCGCCATGCTGCTCGATCACGTCAACATGGGGGCCAAGGTCACAGTGGCCTGCATCGAGGTGCCGCGCATAGAGGCCAGCGCCTTTGGGGTGATGGCGGTGGATGGGGATCGCAAGATCAACGCCTTCGTCGAGAAGCCGGCCAATCCGCCGGCCATGCCAGGCAAGGCCGACATGGCACTGGCCTCCATGGGGGTCTACATCTTCGAAGCCGAGTATCTCTACCAGTTGCTGGAAGAGGATCTGGCCAACCAGGATTCCCACCACGATTTCGGCATGGACGTGATCCCGCGGGTGGTCAAGGAGGGATCCGCCTACGCCCATCCGTTCAGCATGTCCTGCGTCGGCTGCTGCCCGCAAAAACGCCCCTACTGGCGTGATGTAGGGACTGTGGATTCGTTCTGGGAAGCGAACATGGATCTCGCCTCCGTCACTCCCGAGCTCGATATCTATGATCAGGAGTGGCCCATCTGGACCAGCCAGACCATGACCCCACCCGCCAAGTTTGTGCAGGACAGAAACGGCCAGCACGGCATGACCATCAACTCCATGTTCTCCGGTGGCACCATCGTCAGCGGCTCCTTCATCGTGAGTTCGGTGTTGTTCACCAATGTGCGCGTGCACTCCTTCTGCACCCTGGATCAGGCGGTGATCTTCCCCGGGGTCGAGATAGGTGCCGGTTGTCGCCTGCGCCGTGTGGTGGTCGACAAGGGTTGCATACTGCCAGAAGGGCTGGTGGTGGGGGAAAACGCCTGTGAAGATGCCCGCCGCTTCCACCGATCCGAGCAGGGTATAGTACTGGTCACCAAAGAGATGCTTGCCAAGCTGTAAGCGCGTTGGTACACAGCAGCCACTGAACAAGGGAGCCCGACCGGCTCCCTTGTTTACATTTGCTTACGGCTCGTCCCTTGCCTGTCAGCCCCTCGGGCATGCTACTCTGCCGACGCTCCTGCCTTTGCCTTATGATGGAACTGCACATGAAAAAACTGGACGTCGCACGCCTTGCCAGTCTCGCCACCGAGGCCGCCCACTCCCCGCGCCAGCGCATGAATCACAATCTGCACGACCAGCTGGCCGACCCCATCCAGCGGCTGGCCATTGCCATGGAGCCAGATACCTACATTCGCCCCCATCGCCATCTGCAAACCTGGGAGCTGCTCACCGCCCTGTGCGGGCGCTTCGTGGTGCTCAACTTTGACGATGAAGGCACTGTGGTTGCTCGTGGCGTACTGGGGGAAGAGACCTCGGTACTGGAGACCCCGGTCGCCACCTGGCATGCGGTCCTGTCACTCGATCCCGGCGCCGTCATCTTCGAGGTGAAGCACGGCCCCTACGCACCGTTCAGGGAGGAAGACTTTGCCCCCTGGTCACCGGCCGTGGATGACATCGAGGGCCAGCAGGCCCTGATGGCCTGGTATCGCCACGCCGACGTGGGCCAGCGCTGGCCCGGGCGTTAACGCCCGAGCCTAGGCGGCCAGCCGCAGAAACAACAAGACCCGCCGATGGCGGGTCTTGTTTATTGCATGATTGGGTGAGGGCTCCGACAAGTGCGCTAGCGCTTTTGTACCAAACCAATCTGGCCGGGTTCACACCACTCGAACATCACCTCCTGGCTCTTGCCGCAGCAGCTGCCACCGCACACCTGAGTCTCCCGCTTGGCCACACGGCCCTTGCGCATCCAGACACCGAGCATGGCCTCCACCGCATCTTCCGAGGTATGGAAGTGGCGCGCCAGATCCCGCCGACTCACCTTGCGCTGCACGGCGAGATAATCCCCCAGCTCTCGCAGTATCATAAGGCCACCACCTTGCGGGCGACTATGTCACCGTGACGGCGGCCCAGCCACCAGAGCAGCAGCAGGGAGAGGCCATAGCTGCCAATCCAGAACAGGCTCTGCTCGGGGTGAGCGGCAAAGGTGGCCGCCTGATAGAAGACGGTGGCACACAGGAAGGCGGTGTAGTTGCACCAGGCGGCGGTCAGCAGCGCCCACTGGCGACCGGTTTCCCGCACCAGCGCGCCCATGGCGGCGGCGCACGGCATGTAGAGCAGCACAAACAACAGGTAGGCAAAGGCACCGGCCGCGCCGTCGAAGTGAGTCTGCATGTTGCCGTAGGTCGACACGTCCACTTCCTGGGCTGCGGCAGCGGCTTGTCTGTCATCGAGCTCACCGACGGAGATCCCCATGGGATCGCTCGGGTTGATCTCCGCCAGATTGGCGGCAACGGCGGCGATGGCCTCGTGGAAGCTGGCAACGAGGGAGTATTCACTCTCCTCGTCATCACCGGCACTGCCGGCATAGAGGCTGTTGAGAGTACCGACCACCGCCTCTTTGGCGAAGATACCGGTCACTATGCCGACCGTGGCCTGCCAGTTGTCATCGCGCACACCTATGGGGTGCAGCACAGGGGTGACCGCCTGACTGACCTTGCTCAGCACCGAGCTCTCCTGATCCTGGTGACCAAAGCTGCCATCTGTGCCCAGCGAGTTGAGAACGCTCAGCACGGCAACCACCAGCACTATGGTTTTACCGGCACCGAACACGAAGGACTTGAGTTTCTGCCAGGTCTTGATCCCCACGTTGATGGGGCGCGGCCACTCGTAATCGGGCATCTCCATCAGCATGGAATCACTCTTGCCCGGCAGCAATGTGTTGCGCAGCAAGAGGCCGGTGAGCACGGCCAACAGAATGCCGACGAGATAGAGACCGAACACCAGGTTTTGACCCGATTCGGGGAAGAAGGCCACCGCGAACAGGGCATAGACCGGCAGTCGGGCACCGCATGACATGAAGGGCGCCATGGCCGAGGTCATCAGCCGCTCGCGCTCCGAATTGAGGGTGCGAGTCGCCATCACGGAGGGAACCGTACAGCCAAAGCCCATCAGCATGGGCACGAACGCCTTGCCCGGCAAGCCGAGGCGGCGCATCAGGGCATCCACCACGAAGGCCGCCCGCGCCAGATAGCCTGAGCTCTCCAGCACAGCCAGGAACAGGTAGAGACAGCCGATCACCGGAATAAAGGTCGCGACCGTCTGCAAACCGACCCCGAAGCCGCCCGCCAGTATGGCGCCAACCCACTCGGGGGCATTGACCAGCCCCAGCAGGTGATGTACCCCGTCCACAAACAGGGCGCCGCCCATGATGTCGAAGAAGTCGATGAAGGCGCTGCCCACATTGATGGCAAACAGGAACATCAGGTACATCATCAGCAGGAAGAAGGGGATGCCCACCCAGCGATTGAGCAGCACCCGATCCAGCCATTCGCTCTGGGCAACGGTGAGTTTGCCCTTTTGCTGGCACGCCTGGCTGGTCCACTGATGAATGTGGCCATAGCGGATATCCGCCAGTTGCAGATCTATGTCCTGAGCATGGTGCGCACGGGCAACCACATTGGTAGCAGCGGCCTGTTGCCCTGCCTGCAGGGTTTCCTGCATCGCCTCATCCTCTTCCAGCAGGCGCAAGGCGCGGCCACGGGCGGTGAGGTGATGGGGGGCGAGCAGTGTCTCCAGCTCCGCCAAATCTTTCTCAAGAGTGCTGCCGTAATCGAGTATCAGCGCCGGCTGGGGCTTGCCGATAAACTGCTGGATCTGGTGCTTGAAGGCGGCGACCTGCTGGCGATTGTGGGCCGACAGGGGCACCACAGGGCAACCGAGCGCCTTGGCGAGCAGGGTTTCATCTATGGTCACCCGTCGCTTTTGCAGGATATCCATCTTGTTGAGCACCACCACCATGGGCAGCCCCAGCTCGCGCAGTTGCAGCGTGAGGTAGAGGGAGCGTTCCAGGTTGGCGGCATCGATGACGTTGAGCAGCAGGTCCGGCTGCTGACCCTGCACGAAGCGGCTGGCGATCTGCTCGTCCAGGCTCCCTTCCTGATTGGCCAGGCTATAGATGCCAGGCAGGTCCATCAGCTTGTAGTCATGTCCCTGGGCAGAAAACTCGCCCATCTTCTTGTCGACGGTCACGCCACTCCAGTTGCCCACCTGCTGGCGGGCACCGGTCAGAGCGTTGAACAGTGAGGTCTTGCCGCTATTGGGATTGCCGACGGTCACGAGGGAGTAGTTCATACCAGTTCAACCTCGATTTGCAGGGCAAGGCTTTTTTGCATGGAGAGACAGATCCCCTGGCACTGGATCTGGAGCGGGTCACCCAGCGGGGCCGCGCGCAGGAAGAGGACTTCGGTCTGTGGCAGCAGGCCCATCACCATCAGTTTGCGCCGCAATGTACGTTCAAGATGGTTCATGTGCTTGATGCGAGCACTCTGTCCCGGTGACAACTGCGCGAGTACCATGACTGACTCCTGAAGTTAAACAATAATAATTCGCTTTTACTCGGGGCATTATAATCCGTGTTTCCCGCGCTGATTTGAGTAAAATCAAACTCCGCTTAGCTAACTCACAAATAACTGCCATGAGTCACGACAACAACAGCCACCTGGTTTACAGCACGGATGGCGGCATGATCAAGGAACAAACCCAGCCCCAATCCGCCTCCCCTTTTCCGCAGGATGGTACTGTGCGCATCCGGCGCGAGACCAAAGGGCGCAAGGGCGCTGGCGTCATCACTATCCACGGTGTACCGGCGGAACAGCAGAAAACCATCGCCACCCTGCTCAAGAAGAAATGCGGCACCGGCGGCGGTTTGAAAGAGGGGATCATCGAGATCCAGGGGGATAAACGGGACCTGATCAAGACCGAGCTGGAGAAGGCCGGTTTCAGCGTCAAGCTGGTCGGTGGTTGAGTCGCTTGTCTCGCGGATGGTTTTTCCCTAGAATGCCCGCTCCCATCGAGGGGGAGTAGTCTCGCAGTCCGACCCCAAACCGGTTTGCGACCCTGATCAACATGCTTGGTGCCAACTCACCATGGTCAGGGTGATCCATCTAATACGTGGATTTGACAAGACCTTTGACGGGCCAGTGCCAATACCGGGGACGGATGGCGCAGGCTTGTCTCAGGTATAACAATTCCGTCCCCCGGTCATTTTTATGGAAGCCTTGTTAACCTCAACCCTGAGCGTGGCTATCGCCGAGATCGGCGACAAGACCCAGCTGCTGGCGTTGCTGCTCATCTGCCGTTTTCGCAAGCCCTGGCCCATCATAGCCGGCATGCTGGCGGCAACCCTGCTCAACCACGCCGGAGCCGCCTGGCTTGGCGAGTTCATCAGCCGCTGGCTGGACCCCAAAGTGATGACCTATCTGGTCGCAGGCTCCTTCATTGCGATGGCGGCCTGGATCCTGGTACCTGACAAGCTGGATGATGAAGAGAGCCCGCTCGACAAGTACGGCCCCTTCATGGCCACCTTCGTGCTGTTCTTCATCGCCGAGATCGGTGACAAGACCCAGATAGCCACTGTGCTGCTGGCGGCCAAGTATGACTCGCTGACGCAAGTCATCGCCGGTACCACCCTCGGCATGATGCTGGCCAATGTGCCCGTGGTACTGCTCGGCAAGCTGGGCGCCGACAAGCTGCCGCTCAAGGGGATCCGCATCGCCTGCGCCATCCTGTTTGCAGGGCTGGGGGTGAGTACTCTCATCTTCGCCTGACAAACCGCCAGCATGACCAGAAGGCGGCGAGGCAAGCGTGAGCACTTGCCTACCCCGCTCCCATGCCGGCATCGATGTCGTGCCATCACAAGCCAGCCCCGCCTCTATTCAACTAGGCGGGGCTTTTTGTTACCTGACATTTATTACCTGCCATCATACGGATACGCAGCCTGCTGTCGCCCACGCACAGACAGGGAGTGTCCCGCAGTGCCAAGACAGTGGCATAATGCGGCAAACCTCATGGAGCATCCCATGCACTTCACCTCAAGACAGACGCTGCTCGACTGGGTCAGACGCGGACGCCTCGCCCAGACGCACCTGCCCGCCGCCCTCGCCCTGTGCGACTTGCCCCCTGCAAGTGCCCGCTGGCAATGGTTGTTTGACCGCCTGCTGCTCTGGCTCGGCAGTCTCTGCCTCGGCGCCGGTCTGGTGTTCTTCGTCGCCTTCAACTGGCAGGAGCTGGGCCGCGTCTCTCGCCTCGCCTTGCTGGAGCTGCCCCTGCTCGCCATGCTGGTGCTGCTGTGGCGAAAACCCATGACAGACACCCCCCGTCAGGCACTGCTGCTGGCCATGGCGCTCAATATTGGCGCCCTGCTGGCCCTGGTGGGTCAGACCTACCAGACGGGTGCCGATCCCTGGCAGTTGTTCGCCACCTGGGCCCTGATGCTGCTGCCGCTGGCGGCGCTCGGCCAGAGCCCCCTGCTGTGGACCACGAGCTGGCTGCTCGGTCAGCTGGCGCTGATGCTCTACTGGCGACTCGGCCTGTTCAGCTTCTTTTTTGGCTTCGATGAAGAGGGGCTGGGCTGGTGTCTGACCCTGCTCAACGCCGCCTTGTGGGGCGCCCTCTTGCTGGCCCCCACCCGCCTCAAGCTGATGCCCGCCTGGCTACCCGGGCTCGCCGCGGGCTTGGGGGTCACACTGCTGACCCTGCTGGCACTGTTTGATGCCGCCTCCCCCTGGGTATGGCCCGCCTGGCTGGGCTGGCTCGCCGCCGCCTACGCCCTCTGGCACCACAAATTTATCGCCGGGCTCGCCATGGGCTGCCTGAGCCTCATCGCCGTGATCCTGGCGGCCCTTGGCAAGTGGATGGAGCCCGACGTGGACGGCTTCCTGCTGCTGAGCCTGATCGCCATCGGCCTCTCGGTCGCCGCCAGCCGCTGGCTGCAACAACAACGGAGGTCCCATGCATAAGCAAGGTATCTGGCAAGCCCGCCAAGAGGAGACAACATGGCTGATCTGACCCCCTGGCAACGGCTGCAACAGGCTGATCTGGTGGAAGGGGAAGCCCCCCGTGATACCCAACCTCACTGGTCCAGCCGCTTTCTGCTCGGCATGGTGGGCTGGGTTGCCGCTCTCTTCCTGCTGTTTTTCCTGTTCATGTCCTTTTCACAGCTCACCCAGGATGCCAACAGCGCCCTCATGATGGGCGCCGTGCTGATGGCCATCGCCTTTGGCCTCAACCGCTTCGCCCAGCGCAGCGATCTGTGGGATCAGTTCGTGCTGGCGCTGGCACTGGCCGCCGATGCCTGGCTACTCTATGGCCTCATCGATCAGATTGATCTCCACTCGGCGCCACTCTGGCTGGGGCTCGCCGCCCTCTCTCTCTTTATTGCCGCCCTGTTCGAGCACTGGCTGATCCGGCTGTTTCACAGCTTCGCCGCCGCCATACTGCTTACCCTGGGCCTTGCCTGCCTTGGCCTGCAACTGCTGGCCCTGCCGCTGGTCATGATGACGCTTGCCTTCTGCTGGCTGCAGGCAGAACGTCAACCGGCCCACCATCAGTTGTATGAATCCCTGACCCTGGGATTGGCACTCTCCCTGCTGGTGCTTGGGCGCTTGCACCATCCGCTGTGGAGCGAAGGGGCCAGCATGCTCGACGAGCTTGGCCTCTCTCGCCTGCCGCTCTGGCTCAATCCCCTGCTCTGCGCGGCGCTGCTGCTCGGAGTCATGATCCGGCTCAAGCTGCCACTGCTATACGGGCTGCCACTGGTGCTGATCAGCGCTTTCATCCCCGGCATGGGGGCGGGCGCCCTGGTGCTGGTACTCGGTTTCCATGCTGGCAGCATGGGGCTGATGACGCTGGCGGGCCTGCTGCTGCTCGGCTTTGGCTCCCTCTATTACTACGATCTGGGGCTGACCCTGATGACCAAATCCTGGCTGCTGCTGGGCTCGGGCGCCCTGCTGCTCGGTGCCCGCCAGTTACTGCATGTGATCAACGCCAGGAGACCATCATGAGACAGCTTGCCCTCTTTCTGACCGGCCTAGCCATTCTGGCAGCCATCAACTTCACCGTCTGGCGTTACGAAGCTGCCATGACCAGCGGCGAGGTAGTCCTGCTCAGGCTGGCGCCGGTGGATCCCCGTTCCCTGATGCAGGGGGATTACATGCGCCTCAACTACGACATCGCCCGCCAGCTGGGTGCCAGCCGTTACAGCGAGCGCACCAATGACAGCGATACCCTGGTGATCCGGCTCGATGAGCATCAGGTGGCCAACTGGGCCGCCGATGGCAAGCCGGAGCAACTGGCATCGAATGAGCGTCTGCTGCAAGTGCGCCAGAGCGACAACCAGTGGCTGATCGGGCCCGATGCCTTCTTCTTTGAAGAGGGCACGGGTGAACAGTTTGAAGTGGCGCGCTATGGGGAGTTTCGCCTGCAGGGGGATGGCAAGGCGTTGCTGGTCGGGCTGAGGGACGAGCAGTTCAAACCCGTTGGCAACCCCAGAGCCCGCTGGTAACTGCTGGCAATATCAGGCTTTTTTGCCCACACTTGCGCAAAAGGATTGCAGAAATCACGCCAAGGACGTACCCATGAGGATAAGGTTGTGCTGTTGTCTGCTGCTGATGTCGTGCCTTGGCACGGCTCATGCTGGCTTGACCAAACTGGAGTACCTGACCGAGGAGTATCCTCCCTACAATTTCAGCAATGAGGCAGGCCAGCCCACCGGGCTGGCGGTCGACTTGTTGCAACTCATCTGGCAGCGCAGCGGCACCGCCGCCCAACCCGTTCGCATCCTGCCCTGGGCGCGGGGCTACTATCTGCTGACCCAGAAACCCAATGTGGTACTCTTCTCCACCGCCCGCACCGAGACCCGCTCTCACCTGTTCAAATGGGCCTGCCCCATCGGCTATTCCGAATACATACTGCTGGCCCATAAAAGCAAACCTGTACAGCTCGGTGCCGTCGAGCAGATGAACGACTACCGGATAAGCGCAGTGCGAGCCGATGCCGCCGAGCAGTTGCTGCTCAACCGGGGCATGGATGAAACCCGTATCATACCGGCCAACCGGCTGAGCCAGGCCTTGCGGATGCTGGTGTCGGGCCGCGCCGACCTGCTGGCGACCAGCAAGCTGGCGGGTTATGACGCCATCAAGGCACTGCAGCTCAATGCCGACGACTTCACTGTGGCCTTCGTGCTGGATGCCGAAGAGCTCTGCTACGCCTTCAGCCGCCAGGTGGATGACGACCTGGTCAAACAGTTCCAGCGCGCCATGACCCAGGCACTGGCATCGCCGGAATATCAGGCGCTGCGGCAAAGATACCTGCCAGCCCCTTGAGTCTGTGCAAGAGGGAGCCCGCTTGACCCCTTGATTTAACGCCCGGTTTTATTGGCGAATTATCGCTATGTGGTAACACTTGAGGATGACAGAGCACCTCATCAGGATGGCCAGCATGAAAAAATGGATTGGATTTGCCGCGCTGCTGTTTGCAGCCATCACCCAGGCCAGCCAGGAACTTGGCAAGCTGCACTACCTCAGCGAAGAGTACAAACCCTATAACTACACAGACAGCGCCGGCACCCCGACCGGCCTCGCCGTCGAGCTGCTGCATCAGGTGTGGAAAAAGACCAATACGCCGCCGCAAACCATCACCATCATGCCCTGGGCTCGCGGCTATTACCTGCTGACCCAAAAACCCAATGTGGTGCTGTTCGCCACCGCCCGTACCGAGGCGCGGGATCCGCTGTTCAAATGGGCATGCCCCATCGGGTATGCCGAAATCGTGCTGATAGGACTGGCCAAGAACCCGCTCACCCTCACCAAGCTTGAAGATGCCCAGCAGCACACCATAGGGGCGGTGCGCGCCGATGTGGGCGAGCAACTGCTGCTCAACAACGGCTTTGACGAGCAAAAAATCATGGCCGCCAACCGCCTGCCCCAGGCACTCAAGATGCTCATCTCCGGCAGGGTCGACTTGATCTCCACCAACAAGACCACACTGATGGATCTCATTGCCTCCCAGCAGCTGGATCCCGCCCAGTTCAAGGTATTCTGGATGTTGAGCTCGGAGCAGTTCTGCTTCGCCTTCAGCCACCCGGTCAGCGATGAACTGGTCAAGGAGTTCCAAAATGGCCTGACCCAGGTGCTGGCCAGCAGCGAATTTCAGCAGATCCAGCACAAATACTTTCCCGTGCCCTGACCGCATCATGGCGTAAATCGGGGCCCAACAGGGCCCCGATTTATTGCAGGTATAGCGGCAGTGCCGAGGCCAACCCAATCAGCCAGCAGCCGCGATGCAGCCAGGCGTGCCAGCCGCCAATGGGCGAGTCCCCTCCCCTTGTTGCCCCTGCTCAGCCAGCGACCACTGTTGTGGCTTGCATCGAGATCGACAGGTTCGGCAGGTTTGATCCAGACGCCTCAGGATTGGGCGCGGCGCTGCCGCTTGACCGCATACATGCAGGCATCGGCCTGGCGCAGCGCATCGTCAATGCTGATGCTGGCCGGATCGACAGCCACCACTCCCACGCTGGCACCGGGATAGTTCAGCACTTGGGACGCCAGTGGCAATTGAACCTGGCTCTGCTCGAACAGGCGGCGCTGAAAAGAGTGCACGGCAATCTCGACCGTCTCCTCACCGCTCAGTGGCCCCATGCCCACGGCAACGAATTCATCACCGCCAACCCGCGCCAGCAGATCGCCGCTGCGCAGGGCTCCCGCCAGCTGCTGCGCCATGGTTTGCAGCAGCAGATCGCCAGCATCATGACCATGGGTGTCGTTGATCGCCTTGAAGCCGTCGAGATCGATAAAAGAGATCAGCAGGGGATGGCCGGTACGTTTCAACAGCGAAAACAGCCGATGCAGCTCCAGCATCAGCGCCCGACGATTGGGCAGGCCGGTCAGGGGATCGCTCAATGCCTGGCGCGACAGCTCGTTGTTGGCCTGTTGCAGCTGCTGCAGCAATTGCTCCCGCTCCACATGCTCGGCAATCAGACGGGCGAAAAAGGCGATCAGATGCTCAGAACCTGTCACCAGGGGTTTATGCTCGGCGCTGGCGCCGCACAGGGTGCCATAGAGTGAGCCGGAAGAGGTCCGCACCGGACTGCTCATATAGGTGCGGATCCCCATCGCCCTGGCCGCAGCCGAATCACCCCAGCGGTCGGCGACGTCGGCGGCATACAGTCGCCCTTCATCGAGCGCCCGTCGACACAGGGTATCGCTCCAGTCAACGCTTACCCCTTCCGGGATCTGCAAGGCGGCACTATTACGGGCATACAGGATATGTTGTGCGCTCTGTTCGAGGTCGATTTGCGTCAGATAGGTCGACTCCAGTCCAGTGACCGTCTCGAGCATTTCAAGGAGAGGGCGGGTCAGGCTCTCCAGATCCCGCGCCGCTGTCACTTGCACTGACAGAGCCTTCAATATTGTGTCCATGCACACCTCTTAGCTTGCATGTCTTGTCCTGAAACGATAGCCAACCCCACTGCCCCACCACAAGCAAACCGAGGGCCAATCAGGCAAAATACCGCCATTTTCACCCTGGCAGTCGATGGACGGCACTCAGGCGAGTCGCCTGATCGGCGGCGGCGCCGATCCGGCTGCGGCCGCTGCGGCTCAAGGGGCTCCCGGCTCGCAACCCCAGACTTTCCCACCCGGCTCGGAGCTCGACCTTTGCCGTTTATTGCCCACCGGCCCCGAGCAATTCCCTGCACGGAGGGACCTGCCAAGCCCGGCGACCCCGATTGGCAGCCACCTCGCGGCCATAACTTTGAACTGGCGCAAAAAACCATGCAATTCTGACAGTTGCATCATCAATTCCATGGATTGGGCCGAGATGGCTCCGTAATATGGTGGACGGTGCCTGTTGGCCCCCTTGTTCCCTCTGATGGTCAACAACGCATTGTGGTAGCGACAGCCAGGGGCGGTAGCAATTATTGCGCAGTCCAGCCGGACTCCCGCGCCTGCGGCGAGCAGCGGAGACGCTGTCCTCGACGGGGTGTTATCTCAACGCCGGCGTCTGGCCTGAATGCTTTTCGAACTCCCATCACCTGAACGCAGGCTGACCGGATGCAGCCGCCGCCAGGCCCAACGCCAGCCGCCACCGGACGCGACCCGGGTTATTTGACCCGCATCAGACGATGGCGGGTATCGCCCAGCTCGAACTGGATCACCTGAGAGCGCTGCATGGCCTCGACTCGCCGCAGCATATCGGCGTCGTATTGCTTGCGCCGCATCCACTGCATGGGCTCCTCGAAGCTGCCTTCATTGACGATAAAGGTATCCGTGTAGGTGTCGTTCACTATGCTGACCACCCAGATGCGCTGCTGAAACTCCGAGAGTTCGGCAAAGAGCGCGGCCCCGCGGGTCGCGAGCCAGCGCCCTGCCTGGACGATCCTGTTTTTACTGTCGACGAGCCGGTTTGCCATAACTGATAAGGGTTGGATAAGAGGAAAGTTCGGCATCCTAACATCCAGAAGGATGGGGCACCAAGCAACGGGAGAGTTCCCCCTCCCCCTTCGGGCGAGACGTTGGAAGCAATATGCACGTAGGGTGCAATAAGCGGAGCGCATTGCACCACGGTAACAATCCCCTCTCCCCTTGCGGGAGAAAGGTAGGGTGCCAATAAGCGTGTAGGGTCGATTAGCGAAGCGTAATCGTCCGCGGCAACAGTACCCTCTCCCCTTGCGGGAGAGGGTTAGGGTGAGGGGTCACTCGCCTGATTGGCATGGCTTCGCCATGCAGGACACGAGGGCGCTGCCCTCGAAGGGGTTTCGCCGCCGCTGCGCGGCTTGGCGAGTGACTTTGGAAAGACCCGCTCTCCTTGGCAAATAACACCAAAGGTCTTATCCCCCACTTGTTCGCCCTCCTTTGTCGGGTTTCTTCGGCGCAGCCGTTTGTTCAACGGCAAGTATCGATTTAAATATATTTAAACTTAAGAACAATGAGGTTTTATGAAATATTTATTCGCTTTTGTTTTTTCATTATTTTTAAATACAGCACTTGCTGAAGACCCGAGTCAAAATACTATCACCTCAAAGGTAATTGGCGAGGCTATGGGGGATTTGGACAAAGACGGTATAGATGAAAAAGTCATTGTTCTGGATACTGGGTTGGATGGTGAAATAGGAACACAAAGAACACTGTTTATATATAAAAAGAAGCAAGATAAGTGGGCCTTATGGCACACTTCGCAAGGTCCAGTATTAGATAGTGCTCATGGTGGCATGATGGGGGATCCATTCGTGGGTATTGAAATACAACGAGGGGCCATTGTCATTGACCATTTTGGAGGCAGTAATCGAAAATGGAATTACACACATAGATATCGTTTTAACGGTAAAGAATGGAACCTTATTGGCGCCACGATAAATTATGGAGCACCATGCGAAGGGTTCTTTGAGTTCGACTTTAATGTAATGACTGGAAAAGCCATTTATAAAAGATATGAAGATGGTTGCACTGATGAAGAGGTTGCATCAAATTTTAAAAATGAACAGAAAGAGATCTCAGTCCCCGTTACTAAACCTATTAACATGGATGGGTTCTATCCAGGCTCAAACAAACTGGATATAAAAGAGATTGGACAGGAAATTTATTACTAACCTCTCCCTGGCAAATTGCTGGATCAACACTCGGCCCGCAATCAGAGGAAAATGTAAAATACAGGGTGCAAAGCGAGTGACTAACTACATCCTGAATGATCCAACTTGGAAATAGAGGTGTAATTCACTTCGTTCATTACACCCTACGATACTTGCGGGAGAAAGGTAGGGTGCCAATAAGCGAAGCGCATTGCACCACGGTAACGTCTTTATGCGGCGATACGGTATCGGCATGGCTTCGCCATGGAGGACACGAGGGCGCTGCCCTCGACGGGGTTTCGCCCGCCCTTCGGGCTTGGGCGAGTGACTTTTCTTTGCGTGGCCAAAGAAAAGTCACCAAAAGAAAGGCCACCCCCACTTGTTCGCCCTCCTGCGTCGGGTTCCCTCGGTTCACCCGTTTGTCCGACGGCACGCGCCGATGGGCCATCCCTGGCCCAGCGCCGCTCGCTCGGCGTCCTGCCTCGCGGCCTGGACAAACGTGCTCACCTCGGCGAACAACAGGAGGGCAAAATCCAACCCCCAGCCCAGAGGTTGGTTAATTGCCCTGACTCTGATATTTCGGGGCAGAGATCGGGGTAAGCGTTATCTCAGAGCCAACCCCTCACCCACCCCATGGCAAGACCAGATTGTTCGCACCTATGCAACAGGTATCATCGATATGGTTGCATAGGTGAAAAATCATTGTGAATACAGCAGCAAGCGGCAAACATCCTACTCAAGGAATGGCTTTATGTAGAAGCCGTAGGGTGCAATAAGCAGAGCGCATTGCACCGCGGTAACCATCCCATCCCCTCTCCCCTTACGGGTGAAGCGCATGGCGCAATCCTCAAAGCCTGTTTCCACAATCAAACCCACGTCGAATAGAGGTGCAATTCACTTAGTTCATTGCACCCTACGGTACTATAAGTCGTTATGATATTAATGTTTTTTCTTTATGGGGTTGAACTAATGTCTGTGAAAATTCAAAAGTTTGAAGAAGGTATGATTATCAGTGGTGTGTATTATCGCTATGATGAGCTTGCTTGTTTAGAACTGGATAATAAAATCGGCTTGATGTGTGAGTGGTTTTCTGAAAACCATTCGATGGTTAAAATTGGTTCCAATACATATAGATTTAGAAAGTCACATGAGGTGAACCCATTATTAGTTATAGGTGAAGTTTTCTCTGATGCGATTGATGCCGATAGTATTTCACTCGCTGCCGAATCAGTTATAAAAAGTGATCATATTTGGTGTGCTGGTTCAGAATCATCTATATGGGGTTTTTATGTCCAGAGTGAACCAGACCCATATCCTAACTTTCAAACAAGCATTGAACATATTCAAGCAATTCTTGAGCACTCATACAACCTAGCGCGTGGGGCTGTTCAACATCAACTATTTCACATTCTATATTCCAATATATTCACAACATTTGAATCATATATCAGTGCCGCATTTATCCATAAATTATTCAGCTCAAATGATGCCCTTCATCATTTTTTAACAAAACAGAAAGAATTTGGTATATCTCAACCAAAGATGACAGACCTTCTGTGCGATGAAGAACATATTGGTGAACTCATTGAAGAAATGAAGGCCAAGTTAAAGACAGATTTAACTAAAACGTCATGGCATGACCTTGAAAAGGTTGCTCGCAGATTCTCTCAAATAGGTATAAAGGTACCGTTCTCTAAATCGGGGCTTAATAAAATTATCGATACTAGGAACGACATTGTTCACCGCAATGGTCGAACTGCTGGTGGTGATAGTGTGGTTGTTATGCGTGACCAAATAGAAAGCGCTATCAACACTGTGCGCATGTTAGCGGAACATATTCATAATGCTTCGACAATTCAATATGAAGAACCCGAGTACCCCTATGAATAAGCACTTGAGATGACATGTATAGAAAAGGCGGCCTTTAGTCGCTTTTTTGACCAGGTTCCACACGAACAACACAAATGATATCCTGTACCCAAAAAATGGGGGGGTTATGTCTATAAAGCTGTCAGATTTAGCGAATATGAATAAACATGAACAACGGAAAATCATGAATCAGTGGTTCAACAATAATTTCATAGAAGCTTTGAGTGATGAATGGGAAGAAAACCATAAAGGTACTTATTGTGAGATTGACCCTCGAACTGAATTGAAATCAATGTTCAGTGATATTGTTGAACAACATGTTATTGAGGAAGCAGCAGAATTTCTAGAACCAGAATGTGGTTATAAGTGGTTTTTAGATTTTGAAGAATCCAATTATTGGGAGGACGCGAAACCCGACGCGTATAGCACATTCCAAACGAGTATCGATCGTGTACTGGAAATGGTTGATAAGTCTCATATGTTGGGTGGTTCAAATATAATTCAACACCTATTTCAAATACTATACGCCAATATCTTTACCTCTTTTGAGGCGTATATGGTTCGTGCCTTTATCAATAAAGTATTTGAATCCAATCAAACCCTTGAGATGTATCTCACTAAGCAGAAAGAATTTCAATTTGAGAATCCTAAGTTGATAGATATCTTGAAAGGGCCTGAACACCTAGAGAAAATAACTGAAAATAAAAAGCGGGATATCAGGAGTGAGTTAATCAAGGCGTCATGGCATGACTTAAAGAAGGTCGCAACTAGGTTCAATAATATCGGTATTAGTATCGACCTTGCTTCATCTGGTCTTCATAAGATAATCAGTATACGGAATGATATAGTCCATAGAAATAGTCACACCATGGATGATATAGCATTAGTGATATCTAGGGATAATATTAGCGAGGCGATTTCAACAGTTATTAGGATCGCGGGTAATATCAGAGCCCATGAATTAGGTTTTGAAAACCTCGATGAAACAGGGGAGAAATAATGTCAAGTATCATGATAGATGGTCGTTATGTGTTCATGGATGACCTAAAAAGAATGGGACATGGTGAACAATACGGCCTGATGAAAACATGGTTCGAGGAAAATTATGATTCATTGAGTGTGAAATCCGTTGCGTTTAGATTATTAAAACCAACACTGGTCGATCCCGAGAATGAACTGCTAGATGCTTTTGGATCATCTGTACCATCATTCTTAATTGAAGAACTGGCATCTGATTTAGAGCAGACGGATTTGGTGTGGTTTGACATTATAGAATATGTCCATATGGAGGATTTATATTCTAGTGAAGACCCTAGCATTGAGTTTTATAACAGCCTGACCAAGAACGAAGAAATAATAGATATCAATCGAAGTGTTGATTATATAACATCAGATGTTGCCGCACACATGAACGCCCTCCTCCACACAAGTATTTTTTCTTCATTGGAGAAGTTTCTGGTGTCGACATTCATCAGTGTGGTTTTCAGCACTGATAGAAAATTATCATCCTTTATTTCCATTCAATCGAGGTCCCCCTATAAATCACCACAATATTCAATAATAGATATATTAAATGGCCCCGAGTACATCAATTCTTGTATCGATGATTATAAGCGTGGATTGAAGGGGCATATAGCCAAGAACCTATCGTGGCATAGCATGAAAGACGTACTTATCAGGTTCGATTCAGTGGGTATCGAATTGGACTTTGACATCACCGAACTTGAGCGACTGATCGAGATCAGACATGGCCTTGTTCATCGTGATGGGTACAACTCCGAAGGGAAGGCAATAAGAATTTCAGGTGATGAGTTAGAGGCGACGATCCGCGAGGTGGTTAGCTTTGTTGAACTGGTCAGGCAGAAAACTGGTGGTGTATTGAAGTGTTGAGTTGAATAGGGTAGTGGCGACAGCATCACCCCAAACACTCTTTCACCCAAACCAACACCTATTTAGTCAGCCCCTTGCACTGCTCGGCTCCAGCGGTTTGATCGGCGGTCAACTTGAACGCTAAAGCCACGGGCGGGCACGGTATTGGGTCCCCCTGCAAGCCACCGAGTCGAATTCAACGGGTCAGGAGCGCCATCATGGATGATGGCGCAGCCGCAGTCGGCACAGGGATGTGCCGTCTGCGGCGCTCCGTCCGACCCGTTGGACGAGACGAGGGAACCCGCGAAGCGGGCGGTTTGCCGGGGGAGAAGACTTTTGGTGTTATTTGCCAATAAAGAGTGGGTCTTTCCAAAGTCACTCGCCCCAGCCCGAAGGGCGGGCGAAACCCCTTCGAGGGCAAGGCCCTTGCGTCCTGCATGGCGAAGCCATGCCAATCAGGAGAGAGGGAAGGTGCCAGCCCTCCGGCAGGCAAAAAAAACCGCAGCCCCAGTGAAGTGAACCCCGAAAGTTGGACACCCAACGAGTAGGGGTTTTCGTTTATATGGGAAAGCAAAAATACTCGACCGACTTTAAACGTCAGGTTGTTCTCCATTATCTCAACGGCCATGACG